>NODE-274-length-18791-cov-6.04457_pt1 | contig 18791 bp, 14 predicted proteins | sample MGYA00139097_ERZ477577 | MGnify/ENA metagenome assembly ERZ477577
GATTATTGTGCGGGCATATAATAAAGTAAATATTATTTCTACTTTTTTAACTATGGGGTTGATCCAATGGCATTAGAAATAAAAAAAATGGGGTGTCCGCAAATGTGTTGCGATTGTCATATTGACTAATTTAATAAATTAGGCATGTCATTTTTGCAAAAAAAACTCTTCATCTGCATATGGTAAATAGCTTCAAACAAATAAAATAGAATCTGTAATTGAATGATCAAATCAAATTGTTAGCCTATTACAATCAAATTCATAGAGTTGATTCAATAAGTGAGTATAAACTCTTGTAATCTTGTCGGTTATTTTTTCGGATGTTATATTTCTTTATTTTTAAACCATGAAATTATTGAACTGGCTAAACAAACCAAAGAAGCCATTTGGTCTTGGGTTATTCAGAATGATATTTGGCATTATCATTCTATGGGATTTGAAGCGATTCAATGATATTAAGATTGTCGAGAGTTTTTACACCCATGATATCATATTCCCATATGAGTTTATCAACCTGCCATTACTTGAGGAGGGACTGATGAACTTGCTTATGGTTCTATTGAGTTTAAGTGCAATTTGCATAACACTTGGTATTCTTTATCGTTGGGCTATGCTGATTTTTGCAATAGGATTTAGCTATTTTTTCTTCTTGGATCAGGTGTTATACAATAATCACTTGTACATGCTATGCATTCTAAGTTTTATGATGGTCTTTATCCCTGCAGATGCTGCATTTAGTTTAAATGGAAAAAGAAAAAGAGCAACGGTACCTAATTGGGCCTATTTGTTACCTCAGTTTCAAGTTGTTGTTGTCTATTTTTTTGGTGGAATCGTTAAAATGAATCCTTATTGGTTCGATTTTCATCCAGTGGAGGAAGCGTTGAATATTGCGGCCACTAGATCAGGGAGCGAGTTTTTACGAGCTGATTGGATTAAGTATCTATTTACATATGGAGGAATATTCTTCGATCTATTGATTGGGCCTTTGCTTTGGTTTGCGAAGACAAGGAAATATGCACTAATACTAGCAGTTTTATTTAACTTGACTAACAGCTATATATTTAATGACATATTTATATTTCCATTTTTTATGATAACAGCTCTACTCTTGTTTTTTGATCAAGAGAAGCTTGCAGCTTTATTATTAAAGAAAAAATGGATTTCGGCTAAACGTAGTAGTGTGCCAGCCAAGGGAATTGGAATGATTGGAATGGGGGTGATTTTGGCTTATGTATTGTTTCAGTTAATAATGCCTTTAAGACATTATTTTGTTCCAGGTTACGCTGACTGGACGGGAGAATCTCAACGTTTTTCTTGGAGAATGAAAATACAACATCGCGAAATTAATGAGATTTATTTTGCCATTTTTGATGTTGACAAAAAGGAAATTCACGACATTAATCCATCGAAATATTTGTATCCTGATGAAATAGTTCAAATGTGCAATTCACCAGAAATGATTCTCCAGTTTGCTCAATATTTGAAGGATGTTGTTGCTGAACGAAATGGTGTAGAAAATAGTTGGATTAGATGTAAAATTAATGTTTCGTTCAATGGGCTTCCATCTACTCTTATATTTGATCCAGCACTGAATCTTATTGAAGAGCATGAGAAGAATGATAGCTTTTATGATTGGATGAACCCATTACCCATGAAGAATTCAATTGCAGTGCCTATATCAAACACAACGATATCGGAAGATATGATGAAAGGGGGTTAAACAATCTCCATCTTTTTCAAAAGGAAGGAGGCGTTCATGTTTTGACAGATTCCAATTTTAAAAGTATAGTCGAAATAAAGTTCGTCATCGACTATATCTGCATCGAAGTAATAATTTTGTACTTGTGGTAGTTTTTCAGCAAGTTGGCAAAGACTTAAATCATGAGTAGCGATTAAACCAGTAGAATTTGATGCAACTAGCTTTTCTACAAATTTTTGGGAACCTTCAGCTTTGTCTTTGCTGTTAGTTCCTTTCAGAATCTCATCAAGTATAATAAAGTACGCGTCAGTTTTCATTTCGTCGACAATGAATTTGAGACGCTTTAATTCTGAGAAGAAATAGGATTCATCATTTTGCAAAGAATCAGACGTTCGCATACTTGAAATCAATTTTATTGGTGTATAAACGAAAGATACAGCAGAAACAGGCAGTCCACAATTTGCAATGACAAGATTAAGAGCTACCGTTCTTAAAAAGGTGCTTTTCCCAGCCATGTTCGCTCCGGTGATAATGAAAAAATCTTCTTTGTTGATTTCTATTCCGTTTCTAACCACTTTGTTTGCATCTAATAGAGGGTGTGCAAGCTCTTTAGAAGACAGTACAGTGCGCTCATCTCCCGAAATTTGAGGGTAAATATATTCAGGGTGGTTAAAAGCATAATTAGCCATTGAACTCATTGCGTCAAAAGTTTCGATAGCGGAGAACCAATTGGAAACTGAATGATCAAATTTGTTTAGCCACAGTTCAATTTTTCTGGAATAATACAGGTCCCAAAGAAAGAATCCATTAGCTAGTGGGGCAAAAATCATGTTGTTACGATTGCCTAGATAGTCGATTTGTTTAGACAAATTTTTCAATACATCTGATGCATTTAGACCTTCAGTTTTGATTTTTTCTTGTTCGGCTTTTAGGAGGTTACTTTCAAATTTTTCCTTTTCAACTGCTTCGAGCAATTTTGCATATTGAGCAAATGTGTCTTTTACTTGATTAGCGGTATTGTATAATTTGGTAATACGCTTAACATAGAAACCAGAAATAAAAATACCAACTAATAACCAATATAGTAAGTAGGATGAGGGAATAACACCAAAGCCATATAGACCAAATACAGACAAGGAAAAAAGAGAAAATATAATAGGAAGATATGTAAATAGGGAGGGGACAAAAGGAACATACTCATTAATCCATTTGACAACTGAATTTGAGGGAACTTCGGTTTCAACCAAAGCAGCTGTTGCTTTGAAATGTTGTCTCCAAGTTGTTTTTTTAGAGAGCTCCTGAATAGCTTCTTGTTTCAGCTGGATATGATCGATTTGATTTGAGTTTAACCAATGGGCAAGTGTTCGCTTTCCATTTGCTGTCTCCGTTCTGTTGATATGTTGAAATAGAGATCCATCACCAAACAAATCAATGTCTTGATTGTAATGGTGTTCTTCATAAATAAATTCATTACCCGTCTGTAGTTTAGAAAAATCACCATTCAAAACATCAAGTTCTAATTGGTTTATTTCGACTAATTTTTGAAAATATCTTTGTTTGTTTTTTATGTCGGCATATCTGGAAACAAGAAATAAGAAAAGCACAAATCCGATAGCTCCAATTATCCCAATAAGTTCGAAAGCACCCCAGAAGAAATAGAAAGATAGAGTAATGGCAATAAACACAGTTAAACGTAACATAGAAAGACTGAAACTAATCCGCTTCAGACGTTTCAATTCTGCAGCTGAGTCTTCTTTCTTTTTGTTGTAGAATGATTGTGGTGTCATTTGTTTCTTCTAATTCTTAAGTAAGCAAAGGTAGTATTTAGTCACAAAAAAAGAGGCTATCTTTTGATAGCCTCTTCAATATTAATGGTTAGTCTTATTTAAGTATTAACTTCTTTGTGATTGAACCGTTATCACCAGCAACAGTAACAAAGTATGTCCCTGCAACTAATCCTAATTCAGACTTAGTTAAAGTGATTACGTTTCCAGCATAGGTGTTTACAGCTTGTGCGTAAACCTCTTCACCTGTAATTGAATAGATAGACAAATCTGAACCGTTTGTGTTTTCACCCAAAACGATATTCAATTCATTGTCAGATGGGTTTGGGAATAATTTCAAATCTCCATTTTCCAAAGCTAAATCTTTAACATCAGCAACTGATCCTGATCCACCGTTAGCGTGTACTTGAAATCCAGTAAGGATTTCACTAGCATCACTAGTACCAGTGGAGACAAAGGCAACGATTTCACAGTTATCTATAACGTAGTTTGTTGAAGAGTTGTCAAATTGGAAAGTCATTGTCACCAAATCTCCTTGGTTTGTAGTTCCTGTCAAAGCATCTCCCCATTGTCCTGACTGAAGGTTGGCGCGCATTACATGCTTGTGTGTATAAGGGTTTGAAGCAGCACCTGATTGATTTGTAACGATGTCGTTTTCCGTCATAATAACGGTTACATAAGCATCATTAACATCAGAAGTAAAGTACATTTCTACTGTTACGTCGACCATTTCAGTTCCTGAGTTATACGTTGAAGACAATCCCACGTTTACTGGAGAGATGAATGTATTAATATCTGCAGATCTTGAGGCCCAATCACCTGTACTTGATTTACGACTACCGCCGTACTTTGTTCTATTGATATGTGCAGTCGGCATAGCACGACCATCGCCATTACCGTAGTAAGGGTTCGTGTAAAATGCATCTGAGAATGAATTCGTCAAATCAAGACCGCCATTATAGGGTCCAGTTAATGAAGAATTCGTTGGAGAGTATCCAATTCCAAAAACGGTTGTAGGACTAGCGGCAAGAATTCCAGCCAATGTTGCGTGACCACCTGGACAAGCGGGACAATTCGTTCCTGTGAACTCTTCAATAATTGCCACTCTGTTTGTAACATCAGTGGTTACAATGTTTTGAGCATTAAGACTACATGTCAAAGCTCCCATTGCTAATAGAGTAATTGTTTTTTTCATAGGTATCATTTTTAATTCGTTATGCAAGATATGGAAAAATGAATGTTAAATTCAAATTCGCATATAATTGAAGAAATTTAGGTTTCCAAGAATAACCCGCTGGATACAGGTTGGTAGGTAAAAAAAACACCACTCAAATTTGAGTGGTGTTAAATACGTAACAAGAAAAGAGGGTTAATCTACAAACCAAGAAGAACTTCAACGGGATCTTTTGACCCAAAGATCATACGTTCAGGATTTTCTAACATTTCTTTTACCTTAACTAAGAAGCTAACAGATTCTTTTCCATCAATGATTCTATGATCATATGATAAGGCAACATACATTATCGGTCGAATTTCTACCTTTCCATCAATAGCTACAGGTCGCTGTACAATATTGTGCATACCCAAAATTGCCGATTGGGGAGGGTTTATGATTGGTGTAGATAACATAGATCCAAACACACCTCCATTGGTGATTGTAAAGGTGCCACCGGTCATTTCGTCTGGAGTGATTTTACCATCTCGTGCTTTGATCGCTAATCGCTTTATTTCACGTTCAATCTCTGCCAATGACATCTGCTCGGCATTGCGCACAATAGGGACCATAAGTCCTTTGGGCGAAGAAACTGCGATTCCTATATCCGCGTAATCATGCAAGATCATTTCCTTACCATCAATTTGAGCATTTACAGTTGGGAACAAGTTTAATGCTTCTGTACAGGCCTTTGTAAAGAAGGACATGAACCCTAGATTTACCTCATGATGATCAGCGAAGGCTTTTTTATATTTTGTCCGTAAATCCATAATTGGTTTCATGTCAACTTCATTGAAAGTCGTTAACATTGCCGTATCATTCTTTACCGAAACTAACCTTTCCGCAATTTTACGTCTCATCAAAGACATTTTTTCACGGTTTTGATCTCGGGTTCCGCCCCATCCTTGAGCAGCATCTGCAGGGAACCCTGCAGCCATAGCGGCTAAAACATCTTGTTTTGTAATTCGACCACCTTTTCCAGTTCCATTTATTTGATTGGAAGTCACTCCATTTTCAGACATGATTTTTGCTGCAGCAACCGAAGGTGTACCAGCTGCGTATGTTTTGTCTGAATTTGGGCTTGCCGAAGGCACAGGGTCAGGACTAACAGTCTTAGCTGGCTCAGCTTTTTTCTCTGTAGGTGCAGCGACAACTTCAACAGGTGCAGCTGCTTCAACAGTTGATTCAAAATTAGCTGGCTTTTCAGCAGAGGTGTCAATTAAACAGACAACAGCTCCAACCGCAACAGCATCTCCTTCTTCTGCCTTCAAAGTGATTGTACCACTTTCTTCAGCTGGAAGCTCTAGAGTTGCTTTATCAGAATCAACTTCGGCAATTGCCTGATCTTTCTCTACATAATCTCCGTCAGATACCAACCATTGAGCGATTTCCACTTCTGAAATCGATTCTCCAGGACTTGGTACTTTCATTTCTAATACTGACATAATTCTTTATTTTATCTAATAATTAAACGACATTGCCGCTTGTTTATCTGAAGCATTGGCTTCTTATACTTTTACTTTTGCGAATTCGAAGAGTTCATTGAACAAGCGCTCTAACCTTCTTTTATGAAGATCATGAGAGCCTTCTGCTGCTGCTGCTGAAGGGCGTCTACAGATTCCTGTTAAATTTAACTCTCTTAATTCCATTGCCATATAATTCCACGCGCCCATGTTAGAAGGCTCTTCTTGTGCCCACAAAATATTCTTCGCGTTTTTATATTTGGCAAGAATAGCATCAATATGATTTTTGGGAAGAGGGTACAATTGTTCAACACGTACAAATGCCATATTGTTTACACCCAGCTCCTCAGCCTTATCTGTTGCTTCATAGTAGAATTTACCCGAGCATAAGACAACTGTATCGATGTTTGCAACTTTCGCATTTGGATCGTCAATAACTTCCTGAAATGCTCCTTTCGCCATTTCATCTAGTGAGGATGTTGCTCTTGGATGACGTAATAACATTTTTGGTGAAAATACCACCAATGGTTTTCTAAACTCTCGCTTTAATTGCCGTCTCAACAAGTGAAAATGATTGGCAGGGGTAGAAGTATTCGCTACCTGAATATTCAAATCAGCACACTGCTGTAAAAATCGCTCGATCCGTCCACTTGAGTGCTCAGCACCTTGGCCTTCGTAACCGTGCGGTAATAGCATCACAAGGCCACTTTGCGTCGACCATTTATCTTCACCAGCAGTAATGAATTGATCTACCATGATTTGCGCTCCGTTGTAGAAATCACCGAACTGCGCTTCCCAAATAGTTAAACCATTTGGACACGCTAATGAGTACCCATATTCATAACCGAGTACACCATATTCTGAAAGGAAAGAATTATAAATTGTAAATGGGGCCTGCTTTTCAGACAACAAATTCAAGGTTATTATTTCTTCTTCCGTATCTTCTGTTTTAACTACAGCATGTCTATGGGAGAAGGTTCCACGTTCAACATCCTGTCCAGAGATTCTCACTGGATGACCTTCCTCGAGCAGTGTTGCATAGGCTAACATCTCTGCAGATCCCCAATCCAAACGATCTTCTTTGATACAAGTAAGTCTTTCTTTGAAGATTTTCGAAATTTTTCTGAAGTATTTTTTCCCTTCTGGAAGCGTTGAAAGTTTTTCGCCAAGAGTTAGAAGGGTTTTCTTGTTAACACCTGTTTTAGGAGAATTGATAAAATCTTCTTCCTTTCCATGCCGGAACCCTTCCCAAGCGTCGCTAAGAAAGTCATAAACTAGTGCCTTTTCACGTTTTCTAGACTCTTTAAATTCGTCTTCGAGATAGTCATTATAATCATCAGAAATTTTCTTCGCCTCCTCCTTCGAAAGGATACCTTCAGCTTCTAATTGCTCGAAGTAAATATCTCTGGGATTCGGATGCTTTGCAATGAGATTATATAAATTCGGTTGAGTGAATTTTGGTTCATCACCTTCATTGTGACCGTATTTTCTGTATCCTAATAAATCGATAAAAACGTCACTGTTAAAGTGTTGGCGATACTCCATTGCCATTTCCATCACTTGAACTACAGCTTCTGCATCGTCAGCATTGACATGGAATACTGGACTCAATGTAGTTTTTGCTACGTCTGTACAATAAGTTGAAGATCGTGCATCTAGGTAATTCGTTGTAAATCCAACTTGATTATTAGTGACAATGTGAATAGTTCCGCCAGTCTTATATCCATCCAATTGAGCCATCTGGACTGTTTCGTAGACAACACCTTGACCAGCAATAGCTGAATCTCCATGAATTAAAACGGGACATACTTTTTTCGAATTGTTATCTAAAAAGTTATCTACCTTTCCTCTCGCAATCCCTTCTACAACTGGATTTACAGCTTCAAGATGAGAGGGGTTCGGTGAAAGCGTTAAAGTTAGATCCTTTCCACTTTCAGATTTCACAAATGATGTAAACCCTTGATGATATTTCACATCACCGTCAAAACGTTCGTCGATTTCAAATTCCTTTCCTTCAAATTCTGAAAAGATGTCACGCGGACGCTTTTGGAAAATATTTGTCAAAGTATTCAAACGCCCTCTATGGGCCATTCCAACAACAAATTGTTCAACGCCTTTATCTGCACCACTTTGAACAAGCGAATCTAATGCAGGAATTAGAACTTCTAATCCTTCGACTGAAAAGCGTTTCTGACCTACAAACTTCTTTCCAAGGAACGATTCAAATCCAGCTGTTAACGCTAATTTTCTATAAATATCACGCTTCTTTTCAGCGTTATATTTTGGACGATTATGTAATTCTATATGATTCTTAAACCAAGCTATATGAGCAGGCTCTCTAATGTACATGTATTCGATCCCGATTGATTGACAATACGTCTCCTCGAGGTGAGCAATAATATTGCGCAGTGTCGAAGGACCGTCTCCAATTTCTTCCCCTGCTTGAAAAACCAAATCAAGATCGGATGATTCTAATCCAAAATTTTCGATGGCCAACGTAGGAGAGTATTTTCTTCTGTCACGAACAGGATTGGTCTTCGTGAATAAATGTCCTCGATCACGATACCCATTTATTAGGTTGATTACTCTAAACTCTTTTTGGAAACTCTCAGGAATTTCACCCCCGTCTTCATAGCTAGTTATAGCAAAATCAAAGCCTTCAAAGAATTTTTGCCAGCCGATATCTACACTTTCGGGGTCTTGCACGTACAATTTGTACAGATGGTCAATCGCGTTTACGTCTGCGTTACCAACATATGATACTTTATCCATTATTTCTTTTGACATTATGGAATACCAAATTTAGATAAACTCATGCACTTAACACCGAATCATTGATGAAAAAAGGAGGGAAAAGTGTGATAATTTTAAAATTTGCTCCGTAGAAAGACTTTATAAGCTTCTCGACGGACAATCAGTTCACTTAACCGGAAAAGGAAATCTTCACGATTTACAAGTTTGAGAAATTGATTTTGAGAAATGTCGATTTGATACAACAATTGTAGCAACTGAGTTTCACCTAGCCTAATAATCTCTTCAAGTTTCGTTGCAACTTCTTCCAATATTTCCTGGTACGCTAGTTCTGTTGTTTCGAAGGATTGTTCAAATTGAATGCTACTGGAATAAAAATCTTTTGAGATCTGTTGTTGAGTTTTTAGAATAAAATCAACCGTTTGAAATTGAAGTTGCAATTCTTCGTCTGATAGAAACATTTCCATTCTGTAAAAGTAGTATCTTGAATGAAATTATTAAGACGAAGAGGATGCTATTTGTTGTAGAGCGCGCTGTGAAGCCTCCTGGATTTATTTTTGCTGCCCGAACGTATAGGTTAGTGTTAAATGGAAATGGATTATGTCTAATCCACATTGGCAGGGCAATGGGGCCAAAAGTGCGCGCTGATGGTTATTTGTCCGACAAGTTGGCTCAGTCGATGATCTCAAAAATGGAGAAGAAAATGATGGGGAAATTGAGTCAACGTGAGGAAGATATTGATGATGCTAATTTGGATCATGAGTTGACCCTCTCCAAAAAGAGTCGACGATATGACTCGAGAGATGAGGTTGAACTAAATTTTAAGGTGTTGGAAAATGGAATCGGGAAACTCCGAATAAAAGGAAAGGGAGTTAATGTTCGTGTGGAAATTCAGCCCTCTGATGCATTAACCGTCGAGAAAATCTGTGAAGAGTTTTAATCAAATTAACTAATCCCAGATCCTGCCTCAAATGTCTTTTCTGGTGAAATAAAGCTCAATTCACCTGCTTCATTTTCAGCCATTAATATCATACCCTGTGATTCAACTCCACGGATTTTTCTAGGAGCTAGATTCATCAGGACAGTTACTGTTTTACCAATTACTTCTTCTGGAGAATAGTGTTTAGCAATCCCAGAGACAATTGTTCGCTTATCAATTCCTGTGTCAACGATAAGCTTAAGTAGTTTGTCTGCTTTTTCTACTTTTTCAGCTTCCAAAATTGTACCTAATCTGATGTCCATTTTCGTGAAGTCATCAAAAGACGTTTCATTTTTTTGCGGATCAAATGTGCTTTCTTTCACTTTTGTAGATTTTAGTTTTTCAATTTCTTTTTCCACCAATTCATCTTCAATTTTGGGAAATAGAATAAATGGTTTATTCGTTGGATGACCAGGAGCAATAAGTTCACATAACCCAGCGTCTTCCCAGTTGTTCGAATTGAACTGTAGGAATTCACTGAGCTTTTTAGCCGTTGCTGGTAGGAATGGTTGCAAAACAATACTGAGATTAGCGGTGATTTGAATCGCTATATTCATTATCGTTTGAACACGCTGATCATTCGCTTCATCCTTCGCTAATTTCCAAGGCTCCATGTCAGCGAGATACTTGTTCCCTAATCGTGCTAGATTCATGGCTTCAGATTGTGCTTCTCGCAATTTATAATCGTAGACCAGTTTCGATATCTTAGAAGGAATCGCCGCCATGGTTTCTAATACCTGATGATCTTCAGCCGTTAACTCCCCAACTGGTGGGACTAAGCCGTTGTAGTACTTTTGAGTGAGAACAAGTGCACGGTTTACAAAATTACCAAGAACATCGGCTAACTCACTGTTAATACGTGTTTGATATTCTTTCCAAGTGAATTCACTATCTTTTGTTTCTGGGGCGATCGAGGTCAACACATATTTTAATTCATCAATTTTATCAGGATAGGCCGCAATGTATTCATGAAGCCAAACGGCCCAGTTTCGTGATGTTGAGAATTTGTCACCTTCAAGGTTTAGAAATTCATAAGCGGGTACATTATCTGGTAAAATGAGGCCTTCATGCGCCTTTAGGAGAATTGGAAAAATGATCGCATGAAAAACAATATTGTCTTTACCAATGAAGTGAACAAGTTTACGATCTCCAGTCCAATAATCTTCCCAATTTTTATTGTTGTCTAATGCCCATTGCTTTGTAGCGGAAATATATCCAATGGGGGCATCTAGCCAAACGTAAAGAACCTTTCCATCCCCACCTTCAACAGGAACCTTAACTCCCCAGTCTAAATCGCGAGTCATTGCTCTTGGACGCAACCCATTGTCTATCCACGACATACATTGCCCAGTCACTTGATTCCTCCATTTTGAAGCATCATGTTGAAGAACTCCATCCAGTTTCCCTTCGGTAATCCATTCCTTCAACCAATCCTCATGACGCTCCATAGGAAGGTACCAATGTGATGTCGTTTTCATCACAGGTGTTTTCCCACTTAAGGTTGACTTTGGATTAATCAAATCAGTTGGACTCAACGCAGAACCACAGTTTTCACATTGATCGCCGTATGCGCCTTCATGCTTACAATTTGGACAATCGCCAGTAATATATCTATCTGCTAAAAACTGATTAAATTCCTCATCGTAATATTGCTCACTAGTTTCCTTCGTGAAATGTCCTTTTTTATTTAAAACTTTGAAGAAATCTTGTGCTGTTTCATGATGAATTTTAGAAGAAGTACGGTGAAAAATATCAAAGGAGATATCAAAATCATTAAATGCTTGGCCAATAATCCCATTGTATTTATCAACGATTTCTTGAGGGGTAATCCCTTCTTTTTTCGCTCTTAAAGTTATTGCTGCACCATGCTCATCGCTCCCGCAAATAAATGCTACATCGTGACCATTCATTCGAAGAAAGCGAACGAAAATATCGGAAGGTAAGTAAACTCCTGCGACGTGCCCTAGATGAAGAGGTCCGTTAGCATACGGCAATGCTGCTGTTACTGTAAATTGTTTTTTAGCCATTCTGAACTGAAAGAATTAGAACGCGAAGATAAGGATAGCTATTGAATTTTATGAAGCTTTACCTTGAGCTAAGTGAATAATAGGAGATTCGTCGAAATGCGAACAGTTAACTATAGTGAAATCTCTTTTTCAATAAAGCGAATGTCGTATTCCTCTAATTCTGCCAGGATTGGAGTGTATACCTCTTTTTGAACTGGGAGCGTAACTCCTTTATTAGTCAAAGTTCCGTTCAGAATCATTTTTCCGCAGATTGCCGCGGGAAGGCCCACGGTGTTTGACATCGATGTATATATTTGATCTTCACCAATGTTTACCATATGAGAGGTGATTGAAAATGCCTCACCTTTTAATTCATATTCAAATTCATGAATCATTACGAGCATATCTTTGTCTCCATCCGCTAGAGAAAGCTTGTCAACTAGAATCTTCTGAAGAACTTGTGCAGGAGTTGCATTCTCAATCCCCACCAAAGGTGCGTCGTTGAAAAGCCCAAGCCATTCGAATTTATCGAATAACTCTCGTCTATCAGCTCGCAAGAATTCTTTGAATTTATCCTCAACTTTTTTGATTTCATTATAAGGTAAGAAAGCATTTGTAAATTTGCGAGGAGTTAAGTTTTCGGTATGATCCATGGTGTATGAGTCATCTGTCATGCCTAACTCGATAAACACATCCCAAGCTGCACAATAACCGGGTCTTCGTAATGTTCCACGATAGATTGTTGGAATATCATCTAATCCATAGGTTGAACGATATGACAAAGAGTCTCTGTTGGCATATCCTACAAAATCGCCAAAGCCCTCTACTGACATTTCATGAACTCTACTGAACAAGCGATTGTAAGGAATGTATTTATACTGCCCTTGCTGAATAAATGAAGCAGCACCACCTTGGCCGGCTAAAACAACATTTCGCGGATTCCAGGTGAATTTATAATTCCATGGATTATTATCGCTTTCTGGAGCGACCAATCCTCCGCAGAATGACTTGAAGCTAGTGACCTTGCCTCCACGTTCCTTAATATCGTGAATAATTTTCATGGCACTCATATGGTCGATTCCAGGGTCCACGCCAATTTCATTCATTATTATTATTCCAGCAGCTTTTGCTTTTTCATCAAGTGCTCTCATTTCTGAAGAAATGTAAGAGGGAGTAATCAGATTGGTTTTAAGGTCAATACAATCTTCTGCCACCTCAACATGGAAACGTGCTGGCAACATTGAAACCACAAGGTCAGCTTTTTCTATTTCTGGTCTTCTTTCATTTGCATCGAGTGCATTGAACGCTAAAGCGACTCCATTTTTATTTCCACCAATTTTTTGAGTTGCAAGATCAAAATCTCGATCAACCACTCGCACTTGCCAAGCATTTTCCTCTGAGTTGTTAAGAAAGTAGCGGATTAATGATGACGATGAAAGGCCTGCGCCGAGAACGAGAATGGTCTTCATAAATTTGATGTTTGGTCAAATGTATAGATTGTCCTGACAGATTCAAAGTGTTAAATAAAAAACTTACGAACCAGTGAAATGTTAAAAATACAAACAGAGCTTCTTTGTCATGTGGCGGAATAGTTTGCTTTAGCACCACAGATTTAAGGGGTTGCGCTTAACAATAAAACCCTTATTTTTGTTTGCGAAATCAAATTAGAGGAATTTTATCATGGGTAGAGCGTTTGAGTACCGTAGAGCGGCGAAAGAAAAGAGATGGGACAAAATGTCCAAGTTATTTCCCAAGCTCGGGAAAGCAATTACAATGGCAGCGAAAGAGGGTGGGACAGATCCAGATATGAACTCAACTCTGCGAACGGCGATTAAGAATGCGAAGTCGCAGAATATGCCAAAAGACAACATTGAAGCGGCTATTAAACGTGCAAATGCTAAGGATGCAGAGGTGTTCTCTGAAATGGATTATGAAGGAAAAGGGCCACATGGAGTACTCGTTTTTGTGGAATGTGCCACAGATAATCCAACCCGAACTATTGCAAATGTTAAATCCTATTTTAATAAAGCAGGTGGAAGCGTAGTGCCAAATGGGTCCTTGGAATACATGTTTAATAGGAAATCTGTTTTCGAATTCGATAAAACGGATGAAATGGACTTAGAAGAATTGGAGCTGGAGTTAATCGATGCCGGGCTTGAAGAAATTGAGCAGATAGATGATAAAGTATTCGTTTATGGTGATTATACTTCGTTTGGTTCACTTTCTGCTGGTTTAGAAGAAATAAATATTGATGTTACCAAGTCTGTATTACAGCGTATTCCTACACAGCCTGTTGATTTCACTGAAGATCAGTTGGAAGACATTGAAAAGATGTTGGATAAGATAGAAGATGACGATGACATTCAACAAGTTTTTACAAATATTGCCTAATCACTAATTATGAAAAAAATTAACACGTTTATTGTATTACTTACTTTATGTTTAGTGAGCAATTCCTATGCGCAGAAAAAGGTTGATCCATATGAGCCACTGAGATCGGCCTCTCTTAAAGACTTGCCCGATTCTTTAAAAGGAAGAGAGATCGTTGAGCTTTCACAGATTTTTAAGACGGACAAGGAGCCGGCGATGCATAATTTTATCGACGTCTACAAACGTCATTTTGACCCTATACGTGACTCGGTTGATCGAGTGTTTGAAATTGGAATATTCAATGGTGCTTCGCACAAAATGTGGATGTGCTATTTTGATAGTGCAGAGATCTACGGAATTGATATTCGTCCGAAGCCATGGGTAGAAAATTTGGGGGTTCATACGTACATCACAAATCAGGCAAATAGAGAGCAGTTACAAACATTTATAGACTCTTCTGGTGGTCAGTTTGATATTATTATTGATGATGGAGGACATTGGATGAATCATCAACAGGTGTCGCTAGGATTTCTTTTTAAACACCTTAAACCGGGAGGCTTATTTATTGTTGAAGATGTGCATACTTCAATTCCTGAATTTTATGATGGTTTTGGGGTTAAACCTACTTTGGAAAATACTACACTAACAATGATTAATCATTACATCATGAATGAACGGATTGTTAGCGAGTATATGTTGCCAGAAGAGATCAAATATCTTCAACAGAACATAGAGTACGTAGAATTGCATAAACGAAAGAATTCGATGCACAGCACATTATGCGTGTTTAAAAAGAAAAAGTAGATATAGTGCACAAGATTGTGCATTTTAGCAAATTTATTCGTTGCGAATTATAATAAAGTAGATTTTGCAGAGTTTTTGTTGCGGATAGAAACAGAGTAAAGATTACGACTACGAATGATTAGAGGATTGAAAATAGCTGGTATTGCTGCGTTGACACTAACGTTTATTGTTGCGTGTTCTACGGAAAAAAATACCTTCATTAACAGATCATTTCACAGTGTGAATGCGCATTATAATGGATATTTTAATGCTAATGAATTGTTGCGTCAATCCATGGATTCTTATCGTGCGTCGGTTAAAGAAGATTATTATTCCATCCTGCCAATAGATCCTGTGCCTAATGAAGAAGAAGTCTTGGGTATGTATCCAGCTATTGATACGGCAATATCGAAATGTAAGAAAGTGATTTCTGATCACAGTATGCCAAGCAACGACCGCCCTTATTTAAAAAAAGAAGAGCATAATAGTTGGATTGATGAAAACTGGACAACAATTGGTGTGGCATCCTATTATCGAAGAGATTACGAGGGGGCGATGAAGAACTTCATGTTTGTGAGGAAATTCTATTCCAATGATCCTTCCTTGTATGTTGGGGAACTTTGGATGGCGAAAACGAATATTTCACAAGGGAAACTTACAGACGCAAAGTTCAATCTTGATAATCTTGACAAGGCCATAAAGGCTGAAGAAACAAGAGAAAAGGAGAAGTCAAAAAAAACGAAATTAAGTAAGTTCCAGAAGAAGAAAAACAAGAAAAACAAGAAGAAGAACAAAGTTGCTAAATTCCCAAAGAAAATACGTTTCGATTTTGTAAAAACAAAGGCTGATTTGGCCTTAAGAAAGGGAGAGAACGATAATGCAATAAAGTTCTTAGAAGAGTCACTCAATTATGCGAAAAAATCGAGAGATAAAAGTAGAGTACATTTTATTTTAGGCCAGCTTTATGAAGAGAATGGGGAACGTGAAACGGCGGCAGAACATTACAAGAGAGTTTTGAAGGGCAATGCTCCTTACCAAATGCAATTTAACGCTCGTTTGAAAAAGGCATTTCTTGGAGGAGGAGATAAGAAGCGTAAAGAACTAAATAAGATGTTGAAAGATGCCAAGAATGCAGAATTCAAAGATCAGATTTATTATGCTTTCGCTGGTATTGAATTCGAAGAGGGTAATAGAGATAAAGGGGTATTCTATTTGCACCAGTCGGCATTTTATTCAACTACGAATACACGACAAAAAGGTATGGCATACGAAACCTTGGGAGATATGAGTTTCGAAGAGCGTGATTATGTAAGGGCTCAAAAATATTATGATTCATGTGCTACAGTTATTACAGATGCATATCCGAATGCTGAGGCAATTAGAAACAAAGCAAATAACTTAGCGAGTTTAGTTGTGGCCGTTGAGACTGTTGAATACGAAGATAGCGTTCAGCGAATTGCGCTCTTGTCGGAAGGAGATCGTGAAGACTTCTTAAAAAAGTATATTAAGGATACGAAAGACGCTGAAGAGGCCCGAAAGAAAAGAGAGGCCGAAAGATTAAGAGAGTTGCAAGCCAACGAAAATCTATTTGTGCAATCAGGAAGTGGATCTAAATGGTACTGGAATAACGCAAGGGCACGTGCGGAAGGTACGGATGACTTTAAGAGGTTGTGGGGAAATAGAGAGAATGAAGATGATTGGCGACGTTCAGAGAAGACGCCAGTAGCTGTTTTCAATGAAGGGGACTCACTAGAAGATCCCGCGCTTGATTCTATTCCGAAGGTAATAGATGCTTTAACCGTTGAGTATTTAACGAGTAAGCTTCCATTGTCTGATTCGGCAATGGCAGAATCAAACAAGCGTTTATTGCAAGCGCACTATAATGCTGGTGTTATTTATAAAGAGCAATTGAATGAAGTTAAAACTGCTCAAGGTGAATTTGAAGCAGTATTAGCTAAGAATATCGAAGATCCGCATAATCTTATGTCAGCGTTCCAATTGTATAAGATTCATGAAGGCTTGGATGATGTTGAAGCAAAAAGGCACAAAGATTATATTCTGAATAATTATCCGAACAGTGATTATGCTAATTACTTGCGTGACCCAAACTACTTCATCAAGAAGAAAGAAATGGATGCATTAGCGGAACAGGAATATGTTAAGGTTCTTGACCGATATAATCGTGGGTTGTATTATCCGGTAATAACAAAAGCTGATTTGGTAATTGAAAATGAAAAAACAAATATTTTTCGAGCAAAATACATGTTGTTGAAAGCTATGTCGATGGGTCAAACATCAGAGAATAAGATGGACCTCTTACCAGTCTTAACAATGGTGGTTGTTGAATATCCAGGGACTTCAGAAGCAACCCGAGCACAAGAATTAATTGATGTAATTAATAATGGTTATTCGGAGAATATAGTTGCGGATTTTAGTAATAAGTCTCCATTTACATATGATGATAAAGCGAAACAAATCGTTCTTGTCTTTCTAGGACCTGGAGAAAACTCATCAGCGGCGAAAGCGAAGATTGTTGATTTTAACCGTGAATTCATGAGTCGTGAGCGAATCCGTGTTGATTCGAAGTTGTATGGCGATGGGAATGATCAAAGTGTCGTTTTGATTAAAGAGTTTGAAACTGAATCAAAAGCATCTGATTATATTCGAACATATAAGAAAACACGGAAGTATTTACTCGATTTGCAGAACGCAAAAATTTTACCGATCACTAATGACAATTTGAAAATTTTGTACCAAAAGCGTAATTTAGAGGAGTACGAGAAGTTTTACGAAGAATATTACTAAAAGATGAAGAAGAGAAATACGTTGCAAGTGGATAGTCCTGATCGATTGAATGTTATTGTTGACGGGTCAAGGGTGATTGGTGATATGATAACCGAATCAAACCTTCGTGTTGATGGAGAAGTTGTAGGGAATGTTTCTTCCGCAGCAAAGGTTGTTATCGGAGCTTCAGGTCGTATTAAAGGTAACTTGACGTGTGCTGATGCAGATATTGAGGGTAAGATTGAAGGTATATTGAAAATTGATGGATTGCTTATTCTCCGGTCTAAGGCTAATATTGCAGGGGAGATTACAACAGGAAAATTACACGTAGAAGAAGGTGCTCAATTCTCTGGGAATTGTAAGATGAGTAATTTCCCTACTGGTTCGAAATCTATAGAAACGGTTGTAGAGAAGACTCAAGAAGACCTCGTTTATTGATGCCTGCATCTGAGGAAGAAAAGAATAACCGTAAAGAAGGGCTGAAAAGATACGGACGTTTATCTGGAATAGGCTTGCAAATGGGAGCTACCATATTCCTTGGGGCATATTTGGGAAGATACTTAGATGGAAAATACCCAATGGAAAAAAAGTGGTGGACGATCGGTTTAACATTATTCGCGGTTGCTATTTCTCTATATAATGTACTTCGCAAAGTCAATAAAATTAATGCAGAAGACAAAAAGTAATACGGTTAGCTTATTTGTTATTACACTTACCCTCCTTTTGGGTGGGGCTTTTGTTTTGCATGGCTATATCCAGCATATTCTTGGAATTGGTTTTTTCGAAATGCAAATTGTTACCACTTATGTTTTTAATTACATCTTAACGGGACTGGCTTTTTTTGCGCTTATTTATTATAAGAACAAAAAATCAAATCAACTTGGTTTTATTTTTTTGTTTTCAAGTTTGTTGAAATTCATCCTCTTTTTTGTGTTAATATTTCCGGGGATAAAAGCTTC
>NODE-275-length-18778-cov-4.12915_pt1 | contig 18778 bp, 16 predicted proteins | sample MGYA00139097_ERZ477577 | MGnify/ENA metagenome assembly ERZ477577
ATTATTTACCCAAGAGGCCTTTAATTCAGCGCTATCTAAGTTTTTTGCCTAAATTTCAAGAAGAAAAAAATCTTCATCCTTTGGATGCTGAGGTAAAAGTAAGAGCGCCCTTGGGGATTGAAGTTAAAAATTCTTTGCTCGATTTAATATTAAAGGGAGATCTTTCTTTGAAGGGGGATATTCGTCGTCCTCAATTAGAGGGGAGTCTTTCACAGGTAGAAGAGCGAGGAAAAATTATTTTAAAAAATAATGATTTTCAAGTGAGTAAGGCCGATATTACTTTTATTCCAGAGGGAGAGAGACTCACAAAATTAAATGTGAATCTCTTGTCCATGGCCAAAATTGGAGAATATAAGCTTTTCTTGGCCCTGGGTGGCAGTAGTGATGATTTATTAGTAGAGCTTACCAGTGATCCTCCGTTGGACAAAAATGATATTCTTTCTCTTTTAACTCTTGGTTTAACCAGTAGCATGTCAAAGGCCTTAACAGAATCGGAGAGGCAGGCCCTGGCCTCGGTGAGTTTTGGTAGTTATATTGTCGATAAGTTAAAAGTAAAACAAGGTCTCAAATCATCACTGGGGCTTAATTTCTCACTATCTCCTGAATTTCTTGAAAGCCAAGAGCAAACGCTTAATTCCACTTCTCGCTATAAGGCAGGAACAAAAGTGTCTGTGCAAAAAGGGATTACCTCGAAAGTTGATCTCTCTCTTGGGAGCTCCCTTAACGGAACTCAGTCATCAAAACAGGAAATGAATGTAAACTATCATTTAAAAGAGAATGTCGCTCTGGAAGGTCTTTATGAAATAAAATCTTCCGCAGGAGCAAGAGAAGAAAGCACTAGCTCTTTTGGGGCCGATCTTAAATTTAGATGGAATTTTAAATAATGATAAAATATAAAAATAGTATTCTTCTTCTTTTTCTTTTCTTTTCTTTTTTTACAGCAAAGAGTGAAGTCATCATTGAAGAAATCGTCGTTCGTTGTGACAAGAGTAAGGGCTGTTCCCATTTTGAAGAAAAGCTAAATGAGCTTAAGGGAAGTTATGAAAAATTAGAGGATTTAGATTTTTATCTTAATAGTGATGGGATTGAAAAGAGTCATTATAAAGTTGTAGAGGATAAAAAAATAGTTTTTGATCTTTACTTTCGCCTGGAAGTCAAAAGCATCGAATTTAAAACTAAAAAAGGAACTTCTTTTAAGGAAATAGAAAGCTCTCTTTATCTGCAAGAAGGAGACTTTTATACAGTTGAAAAAGCAAAAGATTCGACGCTGCTTCTTTATCGCTATTTAGAAGATCTAGGTCATGCAAATTCTTCAGTTAATTTTGAAACAAAAGAAGATGAAGGAGAGTTGGAGATTGTCTATTTTATTGATGAAGGGCCTCGCGATATTATTGCTGATTTTTCTATTCAGATTAACCAAGAGGGCGTGAGTTCTCTTTTTCATAGGAAGATAAAAGAAATCTTAGGACGTCCGTTAGATAAAATGGCCTTAAAGGAAACAATAAGGAGTATCAAGGAGTTTGCTCATCAATTAGGTTTTTATAAAATAAATCTCAATTATAATGTTGTTGAGAGTGTATCTCATGAGAAAAAAATTATTTTTAAAATTGATTTAGGGGAACAGTATTTCTTTAATTTTAAAGGGAATAAGCATTTTTCAAGTAGAGAACTTATTGAGAAAATAAAAGAGAGAGTTCTTCTTGAGGAAAATGCGGTAGAGATGACTACCATTAAAGATTGGATTCTTGCTTTTTATGCAGAGGAAGGACATTTCTTTAACAGAATTAAGAGTATTGATTTATCTTTTCAGAGACGGCCATTTAATCCTTTATTGCGGCACTATTTTTTTAATATAAAAGAAGGGCGAAAACTTTCTCTTGGGCCAATTGATATTTTAGGTAATGAATTTCTTTCTGATAAAGAAATTCGTTCTTTTTTTGTTTCCGAGGTAGACAACAGAGAGGCCTATGATAAAAAAAGTGCAGAAAATTTTCCACGGAAACTGCAAGAGTATTATATGGCAAAGGGGTATTTGTTTACAAAAGTAACAGGTCCAAAATTACTTTTGAAGAAAGGAAAAAGACCAAAAATTAAGCTCTCCTATTTTGTTGAAGAAGGTGAGCAGACAAAGGTGAGGGCATTTACTTTAAAAAGTAAAAAAGGGGAAATTTTCTCTCTTGGAGAATTAAAGCTTTCCAATAAAGAAGATGGACCTTTTAATCCTATTTCTTTTGAAAAAGATTTAAAAAAAATAGAGCAACACTATCGCGCAAAAGGCCACTTGAATTTTTCTTTTACAAAACCAGTAGAAGAGATGATCTCTTTTCATGAGGCGAATAGAGAAGTTGAAATCCATTTAGAAGTGGATCTCAATGAGATTTATCGTCTGCGTTCAATCTTTATATCGGGTAATGAAAAGACAAAAAACTCGGTTTTGAGGCGAGAGATATCTTACAAGCAAGGTGAAGTCATTAATGATGAGATGTTACTAAAAATTAAAGAGCAATTCTATTCTCTTGGTATTTTTTCTCAGATTAAGATAGATGCTTTTAAGAGAAGACAAGTGGCCTCAAAGCAAGAAATTGAAAGCGACCTTCTCATTGAGGTAAAAGAAAAAAGGCCTGGTGTCTTAGAGCTTGCCCCTGGCTATCGATCAGATCTTGGTCCAAAGATTTCGGCCTCTCTTCTCTATCTCAATATTTTAGGAAGGGCCCAATCAGTGGGTGTTAAAATAGATCTTAATCAACGAACAGATAGCAGCTCTCTTCAATCTCAAAGACCTCTTTCTCGTGAAAAAAAGATGGAGTTTAACTTTCGCACCAATTATTCAGGGCCAAGATTCTTGGGACTTCCTTGGAAGTATCAACTTCAGTATTCTTCTTACTTTAAACGCTATTATGCTTTTGATGCACAAGTAAACCGCATTTCTTTTGACATAAATAAATGGTTTTTTGACAGATTAAACGTGCAGCTAGGGCATCAATTAGAATCTATTTCACAAAAAAATTCTTTTGAAGATCGTCTTAATGGTCGCTTTCGTATTGGGAGTCTAACTCCGGCCTTGGAATTTTCCTTGGTGGATAGCACTATTCGGCCAAGTAAAGGAGCTTCTTTTGCCTTATCAGTGGAATTTGCCAATCCTTATTGGGGGTCTCAAAAGGCGGATCCCATGATTAATTACTATACCCTTGTCTCTCGCAATAAATTTTACTTTCCTATTCCCTATGGAGTGCTCTTTTTTTCTGTTTCAATGGGGCTACAGAAAAACTTGACGGCCGGAACAGAGCAACAGGCGACCATTCCTTCGATTAAGGTATTTCGCTTAGCAGGAACAGATTTAGTGAGAGGTTTTCGTGATGATGAAATTAATGCCATTGAGCAACGAACGGGCAAAGTAGATATTTCTGATACAGATATCCGCAATAAGGCCTATTTTATTAATTACCGTTTAGGTCCGCGTTTTTACCTTTCTGATGATTCTATGCTGGGTCCTTTTTTGGACGCAGGAAGAGTTTTCATTGACCACTTTCAACCTTTAAAAACAAGACTTTCTGTAGGATTAGGTGTTCGTTATTTAACTCCCGTTGGTCCCTTAGACTTTGACTATGGATTTAAGCTTCATCGAGAGCGCCGAATTGATGGGAATCGTGAGCGCTTTGGCCAATTCCATATATCCATTGGTATCTTTTAGAGAATTTTCTTACTTTCCTGTGAGATAACTCTTGACCTTAAAGGGCCTTCTAGTCTATTTTGTGCCGTCCCCCGCCCAATGGACAAAAGCTGTTTCAATAATAATTATAGAAACACATTAGAGTTAGATCTCTTTTCTTCAACTTAGAAGGAAGAAGAGAAGATCGTTATTGAGGAACATGTAAAATGATTAAGCAAAAAACTTTTCAAGTGAACGCCAATACTCGTGAGAGAAAGTGGCATCACGTAGATGCCAGTGGACAAACTGTTGGTCGTCTTGCCACGCGTATCGCCGATATTTTGCGTGGTAAAAACAAAAGCACCTTTACTCCTCACGTGGATAGTGGTGATTTTGTTGTTGTGACAAATTGTGAAAAAGTAGTCTTCACAGGAAAAAAATGGGAAGATAAAGAATATTTTTGGCACACCAATCATGTTGGTGGAATCAAAAAAAGAACGGCCCGTCAGCAACGCGATCGCCATCCTGAGCTTATTTTAATGGAGGCCGTCAAAGGGATGCTCCCTAAAAATACGTTGGGACGTATGCAGCTAACAAAATTTAAAGTTTTTGCAGGCGAAAAACATCATCACGAAGCACAAAGACCAGAGAGTCTTACTTTTGAGAAAAGAGAGCGTTAATCATGGTAAAAAATAAAAGTTACTTGGCGACAACTTTAGGTAAAAGAAAATCTTCCATCGCACGAGTTTATGTCTCTCAAGGAGAGGGTAAAATTGTTGTTAATGGTAGAGACTTTCGCGAGTATTTCCCCCGCGGTGTTCACCAGTATGTTGTCACTCAACCTCTTGAGCTTTTAAAAGTTCAAGGTGAGTATGATATTCAAGTTAATGCCACAGGTGGTGGTCATACGGGTCAAGCAGGAGCTGTTCGTTTAGGTGTTGCTCGCGCTCTTCAAGAAATTGATGAAGCACGAAGAGCTGAGCTTAAAAAAGCAGGATTTCTTACGAGAGATTCTCGTAAAGTTGAAAGAAAGAAATACGGCCTTAGTGGTGCTCGTAAATCTTACCAGTTCTCTAAACGTTAAGAATTGTTTTCAAATAAAATTTAAGAAGGCCTTGAGGAAAGAAATTTTCTCAGGGCCTTTTTAATTTGCAGTAGTCGCAGTAGGGGGGTCCTGGGAAGAATCTTTTGGGTTTTCTTGTTTTGGTGTCTCTTCTTTTTTCTTTTTTAACTCGCCTAAGGCCTCATTGTCTGATTGAACTTCAGTGAGAGATTCACTCGTGCTTAAAATGCTATTAATATCTTCGGCCTGAATCGTTATTTGTGAAACCTTACCTTTTCCTCCGCCACCGCTAGTGGGAGGTTTTAAGGATTTTTGCGCCCCTCCCATAATTTTCTTAAAGGATTCACCATTAATGCTAGAGGTATAGTTAGGTAAAGGACGAGCGAGAAAAGGGTTTTTTGATGGATCAAGAGCGCTATTTTTTAATTCACGCCACGCCATGGTGGGATCTGTGAGTGATTTGCTGGCCTCTTTTTTCTTTTGATCGTCATTTTGGCCTCCCCTTTGGCCTGCATTGGGATTTTTCAGTTCTAGGAGACCTGTGAGGATATTGCTGAGGGCCAAGATATCGCGAACTTCGTTGACTTGATCTTTGAGTTTTTCCAGTGCTCGTTGCCGCGTAGAAGTAAGATCTGTTTTTTTGTTTTCGTCTTGCTTCTTTTGTCCATTTTGTTGCCCCGCAAGAGGCATACTTCCTCCAGAGACATTAAACATCTGCATTTTTTCTTGAATATTGGCAATGACTTTATCGCGCTCAAGACGGTAGCGAGCGGCGATATCGCGTTTAAGCTGCTCGATTCCCCCAGGTTTTTTTTGGGCATCTTGCAGAATCTTTTTGATGTCAGCATCAATTTTTTTCTGACGGGCCATCATTTTAGGATCTTTAAGAGCAGGATTGTCGGGGTCAAGGGCCCCCATTTCACTGCGCAAAAATTTCGCAAGGTCTTGCTCTTTCATTCCGCGAAGCTGCTGTTCCCTTGTTCTTGTTTTTGTATCCCACTCTTTTCTCTGATTATAAAAGGCCTGAAGTTCAGGATTACTGTTGAGAAGTTTTTGGCACTGAGGGCCATTTCCCTTAAGGCATTGTTCTTCAAACTGCTTTGCGAGGAGACGATTCTTCTCTTCCATCCCAGCATCTTTGACAAATTCATTGGAAGTAAGAGAAGTGAGCTCGTTGACACTTAATTCTGTTTTGTCGTTTTGCCCTTGTCCATACTCATACTGCCCTTTAAAGAGCTTACCCGCTCCTATTTGATCGCCAAGATTAACGCCAACACTTTTTTGTTCTGAGAGTTGTTTGACACGAATTTCAATGGCCTCAGCTTGAATTTGCTTATTTTTAAGTTCACGCAACTGATGAGAGACACTACAGGCCATTGCTTGAGCGTAATCATCACTGCTTGTCATGATGTTGCCAAAATTTACATTTCCAACGGATGTCTTGGCGCAAATATGAGAGAGAACATTTAAGCAGACGGTAAATTGCTCATAAGCAGCATTTTGCCCTCCTTTTCCCACTTCCCCAAGCTTAAGAAGATTTTCCTCTCTTTGTTTTTTTCTTGTTTCAAAATCACTACTTATAAGAAAATTATTATTGGAATTAGCGTAAATACAGTAGCTCGTAATGGTGCTCATAACATTTTTGGCAAGCTGCGTGCGATAGAGCTCATAATAAAGATTGTGATCGACAAACTTTCCTTGTTGTTCTTGATGAGGATTTTCTTTATTGGCACCTTCTTTAATCCCGCGAACACTTTCACTAAAGCGTCTCGTTAAATAATTCTCTAGTCCTTCGTAGAGAGGTGTACTTTCATAGTAAAGATCATCACTTTGAGGGCGATCATCATTGGTGGCGCTGTTTAGTATTTTTTTTGTAACCTCTGGATTGAGCTTGAGCATTCCCTTATCGAGGCACTTATTAAAGGCATTTTGATAGGCCTCCACTCCACTTTGTCCTTTTTGTCCTTGAGAGTTTTGCTTTGCTTCTGCTTCACAACTCTTCACCATGGCCTGCAATTCTTGGGCCGTTGTAATTTTTTTTGCTTGTGGTCCATTGGGGTTGCTGTAGCGTCCAGAATAGGGAACGGGTTTTTTTTGTGTATTAGGTGCCCTAACTTGAGTGTCTTGACCTAAAAGAAACACTGAATAGAAAAAAGAAAAAAAGAAAAAAAATAAAGAGCTCATGAGAGCTTATCGATTGTTTGCAGAAATTTCTTAAATAAAGGAGTGAAATAGTCACATGGAAGAGTCGGGAATTTGAAAGAGCCCTTTAAGTTCTCGCAAAAGGCGATGATTCTTGCCCAAATGAATCCACTCTCGAATACTTCCAAGGATGAGTGCCACAAGGAGACCATAAATGGCCCCTTGGTGAATATTCTTTCCCACTAAATTTGTATCGTGAGCACCACCAAGTAAAAAACCTAAGGTCGCAAGGCAAATAATAAGCATGACATGAGGAATAACTTGGCGTTTATGAACAAGTAGTTGACTATTGAGCTTAGTAACTTCTTTTTTATAAGGGGCCAGATCATGAGGGATTTCATCAAAAAGCTCACTGAGTTTATTTTCCTTAGAAAATAAAATAGTATGGACATTCTCGCCAAGACGACTACAACCAATGAAAAAAAACATGACAAAGGCCTGAACAAAAATCATAAGAAGATAAGAAGGAATGGCCAAGTGAATATGATGAAACTTTTCAAAAGTAATGACTCCCTTCGCTGACAAAAAGGTGATAAAAAAACCTGCATTAATAAGAACAATCAAGGCGCGTAAAAGATAGGCCATTAGGGAATCTCCCAAGTTGTGGTGTATAACTGGCCTTGAGTTACTACCTTAAGGATAAGCTTGTGAGCAATAAAAAAATTTTGGAAAATCCTTTTTGGGCCCCTTTTGTGGTGCCTACTGCGATTGTTTTAGTGGGCTCTCTCATCGTCTTTGGTATTACGACACTTCTTTCCACTGATCGCAATCACCGTGACCTCGTAAGAGAGCTTCACAACAAAACATTTGGTAACCGCTGGGTAGCGGCCTTTGAGTTGGCCAAATATATCTCATCGCAAAAAATTCCTAAAGAAGATTTCCCTTTTCTTATTGAAAACCTAGAAAAGCTTTACAGTGAAGGAGGAGATGATCTTCGAACTAAAAAATTTGTCGCCTCTGCCCTTTCGGCCCTTAAAGATAAACGAACGGCCCCTTTTTTTATAAGGTCTCTCAATAAAGAGACAAATGGAGAGTTGCTCTTAACATTGATTGTAGGAGCAGGAGAGCTTCCTCTTGATGCACCTATCGATGAAGAGAAAGTGGCTTCTTTCTTAGATAATGAAGATGAAGGTCTTCGACAAGCAGCGCTATTAACGCTTGCTCGTCGAGATAAAATTTCTTTTTTTCAAGAGAAAATTATTCCTCTCTTAGATGATTCATCTGCCTTTGTTCGTTATGCGGCAGCAATTGTCCTTTTTGAAAAAGAAATTCCTGAATCCTATGAAAAAATCAGAGAAATTACGAAGCTGAAAGTGGAAACAAGTCCCTTTGATGCAGGACAGATAGAAGCACTCAAGATAAATGTTATTACCTCTTTTCGCAAAGCAGTAAAGAATGAAGTGGCAAAAGATATAGTGAGTTCATGGATGGAGGAAGAAAGTTCCTTGAAAATTAAAGGAGAGTTGCTCAATCTAGAAAGCACTTATCATCTTTAATGAAATTTGATATAAATCCAACATTGCCTCTTTTGTTTATAGACAAAAAAGGTATAACTTAGCTATTAGATACGTGTATAATAAGTCTCGTGATTTTAGTTATTTGTAAGGTGAATTTATGGCCGATGAAAAACGATTGTCTTTGAATCGCAGGGAGTTTTTTGGACACCTTGCTGTTGGTTGGTCCCTTTTTGCGGCCGCTACAGGAGGTCTTCTTGCTCTTGTTTTTCGATTTACTTTTCCCAATGTGAACTTTGAGCCTACGATGTCTTTTACAGCTGGACTTCCTTCCGATTATGAAAAGGGTGTCGATGAGCGTTGGAAAAATGCCTACGGTGTTTGGATTGTAAAGCACGAGGGTATCTTGTTTGCTCTGTCAAACATTTGCACACATCTAGGTTGCGTTCCCAACTGGCTTCCAGGAGAGCAAAAATTTAAATGTCCTTGTCACGGTTCAGGTTACTATGTGACAGGCGTCAATTATGAAGGACCTGCTCCTCGTCCTCTTGAGCGCTTTAAAATTGTGCTCAACAGTGAGGGAAAGATTTTTGTGGATAAGACAAAAATTTACCGAGCTGAAAAAGGGGAATGGAATAATTCCGATTCATTTATTACAGTTTAATTTTTAAGGATAATTTATTATGAGTAAAAAAAAGGGATTTGCTGAACAAGTAGCATCCACTCAAATCTGGAAGTCTATTTTTCGTCATGGACCTCCAACTAATGCAAGAAATCGCGCTGCTGTTGTTGCGGGAAATGTTTTTTTGCATCTTCATCCTATTAAATTAAAGAAATCAGGTGTTCAGTTAGGTTATACTTGGTGCATGGGTGGATTATCTTTCTTTGTTTTCTTGTCTCTCGCTGTGACGGGTGTTCTTTTAATGTTTTATTATCGTCCTACAGCTGAGTATGCTTTTAATGATATTATTGCTCTTAAAGAACATGTGCCTCTTGGGATTATGAGAGAACTTCATCGCTGGGGAGCTCATGCGATGGTGATTACAGTCTGGCTTCACATGTTCCGTGTTTTTATGACAGGATCCTACAAACCACCTCGTGAGTTTAACTGGGGTGTGGGTGTTATTCTTCTCGTTTTGACACTTCTTCTCTCCTTTACAGGTTACCTTCTTCCTTGGGATCAGCTTGCTATTTGGGCCATTGCTGTTGGATCTAACATGGCCAAAGCAACTCCTTTTTTAGGCCATGGAGGACCTGGTGCCGTTCTTGCTAAAATTGGCGATTTTATTATGGTTTCTGATCGCAACGATGTTCGCTTTCAGCTTCTCGGTGGTCGCTTTGTCGGAGAGCCTGCACTTTTGCGTTTTTATATTTTGCATTGTGTTTTTATTCCCCTCGTAGTGGGTGTTCTTATCGCTGTTCATTTTTGGAGAGTGAGAAAGGATGGGGGAATTTCGGCCCCTCTTTAAAATACATTGATTGGTTAACATAAGGATTTCTCCCATGAGAGAGCTCATTAATAAACTATCGGACCCCATCTTCTCATTTCCAGGAGCGATGCTTTTGTATCTGGCGCTGTTGCGCTATTATCGCATTTTTGGCTCTAAGAAGTTTGCCAAAATTGCTCTTGTCGTTATCCTCGGTTTGGTGGCCTACTTTTTTGCAGACCCCAATTTTTTTCTCATTATTACAACACCAGATAATATCCCCATCAGTATTTTATTTGTTCTCGTGAGCTTCTTTACATGGCTTACTTTTCATAAAGCAGCTGAAAACGATAAAAGAATTGAGCAAGGACTTTGTCCAATAGAAGGAACACCAGAGAATCGGGAAAAAGTTTGGACGTGGCCTAATCTTGTTTACACAGAACTGTTTACCATTATTGCAGGAACGACTTTTCTTATTGTATGGGCCATTTTATTTAAGGCCCCTCTTGAAGAGCCGGCCAATCCTACCTGGGCACCAAACCCTGCCAAAGCACCGTGGTATTTTTTGGGACTCCAAGAAATGCTTGTTTATTTTGATCCTTGGATGGCCGGAGTTATTTTGCCAGGATTAATCGTTGTAGGGCTTCTTGCGATTCCCTTTATGGATACCAATCCCAAAGGAAACGGGTACTATACATTTCAAGAAAGAAAGGTGGCCATTAGCTTCTTTCTCTTTGGCTGGCTTGTTCTTTGGCTTTATCTTATTCTTATTGGAACTTTTCTTCGAGGGCCCAACTGGGTTTTCTTTGGCCCTTTTGAATATTGGGATTTGCACAAAGTGGTAGCAGAAAACAATGTCAATCTTTCTGAATATTTCTGGATTAAAGGATTAGGTGTTTCCATGCCTAAGAATATTCTCCTTAGAGAAATTATCGGCATTATTGTCACGGCCCTTTATTTTGTTGTGGGACTTCCTGTGGTGACAAAATTATGGGGAAAAGCTTTTCTTAAATCAATGGGACAGATTCGTTATTATATTTTTATGTTCTTAGTTTTTTCAATGGTGAGTTTACCCATTAAAATGTTTTTACGTTGGTTGTTTCAACTCAAATATATTATTGCGATGCCAGAATTTGAATTGAATCTATAACGAATTGAAGAAACTATGAAATTAAGGTTGTGTCATGAAGCTTGAACCAGGAATGGCCTATAACACTAAAGTACTTAACAAAGTATTTGCTTTTTTGTCGGCGATTTTTCTCATCTCTGTTTTTTGGATGCTCTTAGATGATTATATTCGTCCTTGGAAAGTCTACCAAGTAGAGGCAACCAAGATAAAGCAAGAGCGGCTAGCAAAAGTTATCGAAGAGACAGAACAAAGTCTTGATGCCTCTGAGATTAAAGCACTAGAAGACGAGATCCTCGTTGCAGAGCAAGAAAGCCAAAAGCACAATGAAACTATTAAGAAAATTGAAGAAGAGATGCATAAGCTAGAGGGTGTCATTCACGCTTGGAGTATTAAGAAAGGAGAGGCCAATGCACAGGTCTCGGCCCTTACTTTCAAAGCAGAAATGAGCATGGAGCATAAAGAACACAATGCTGATAAATTAATGCAGCAACTTAAAGATTGGAAAGTTAAATTTGCCAGTGCCTCTGATACATTAAAAAAGTATGAGCTTGAGCAAAAAGAAAAAAAGAAAAGTATCGTAGAGCTTAATTCGAAGGTTATCGATCTTCGAAAAGAGTTAGATGATAAAGTTGGAAAGTTAGAACTCCTTAAAGATGCCAAAGCAGCTATTAGTTTTGATGGAGTCTCCGTTTTAAGAAATGCCCCCCTTCTTGATTATCTAGATCCTACTCTCAGAATTGAGCAGGTTGTCATGAAAAATTACTATGATGATCGCTATTTTCAACAAACGGCCCGTGTTGATCGCTGTACGACTTGTCATCAGATGATTGCAAAACCTGGCTTTGAAGACAGAGAAAATCCTTATAAAACACACCCCAATTTAGAATTAATGGTGGGAGAAAATTCTAAACATCCCGTAAAGGAGTTTGGTTGTACTAACTGTCACGGAGGAGAGGGTCATAGAGTTCACGATTTTCAATCGATTGCCCATACTCCTCAAAATAGTAAGCAGGCAGCTGAGTGGAGAGAAAAATATAATTGGCATGAACCTCATAAAGTTCCTGCACCTATGTTTAGACTTCAGCATACAGAAGCGGCCTGTCTCAAGTGTCATCAGGGAGTAGAAAGAATTCCCATGGCCGATAAATTAAATGAAGGCCGTCATCTTTTAGAAGAAAATGGATGCTATTCTTGTCATAAAATTGAAGGCTGGGAGCATCTTAAAAAGCCAGGTCCTTCTCTCTATCGACTCGCTGGAAAAGTTGATAAAGAGTTCTTTAAAAACTGGGTTTGGAATCCAAAACAGTTTAACCCAAAGACAAAAATGCCTTCCTTTTTTAACCAAAGTAACAATAGTACGCCTGAATTTAAGGCGAAAAATATTGCAGAAGTGAATGCTCTCACTGATTTTATCTATTCTCTATCTGAAGAATATACTCCCAACGAAAAATTTACAGTGGGTAATGCAGAAACAGGAAAAGAGCTCGTTTCAAAAATAGGTTGTCTTGGTTGCCACCAGATTGATGGGCTTGATGAAAACTATAATGTAGCGCAGAATAAGCGCGGACCGTATCTAAAAGGTCTGGGTTCAAAAGTTTCAGCTCACTGGATGAAATCTTGGCTCAAAAATCCAACTCACTATGATCCGACAACAATTATGCCTTCATTTCGTCTAACAGATAGTGAGGCCTCTGATATCACTGCCTTTTTAATGGATTCCAAACAAGAGCGTTTTCAAAATTTAAAATTTGCTCCTCTGGATGGTGATATTCGAGATGAGCTTTTGGTAGAGTCTTTTGCCGCCTTTGATACTCTTGCTCACGCAAGAGAGAAAGTAGAGGCCATGAGTCAAGTAGAAAGAACGCTTGAGCTTGGACGCATTACTCTTGGAAAGTATGGTTGTTATTCATGCCACAGCATAAAGGGATTTGAAGATTCTCCTCAAATTGGACCAGAATTAACAAATATCGGCTCAAAACCCATTGAGCAGTTTGGTTGGGGCCATCAGCATCTTGCTCATGAAAGAGATGTGTGGATTCGTGCTCACCTTGAAAATCCACGCCGATGGGATGAGGGGACCACTAAGCCCTTTAAAGATCTCTCTAAAATGCCTTACTTTGATTTAACAAAAAATGAGATCGAGTCGATGGTGTTGGCCCTTTTAGGACAAGTAAGCGATTATGTACCTCTTGAGGGGATGAAAAGACTTTCAGCAGATGAGAAGTTAGCAGAAAAAGGTTCTCGGGTTGTTCGAGAAAAAAATTGCTTTGGTTGTCATAAGATTGATGGAGAAGGTGGAGAGATTTTGGCCAACTATCAAGATGATCTCAATGCAGGTCCTCCTTTTCTCGTTCAGCAAGGAACGAGAACAAAAGCACGCTGGCTTTATGATTTCCTAGACAATGTCGTTCCGATTCGTTCTTTTGTTGAAATAAGAATGCCTAGTTTTCATCTGACAAATGAAGAGAGGAATCTTGTTGTAAGCTACTTCCAACACAAGGCCGAAGAGATTTCTTTTGATGATGAAAGAGAGCTTTACACTTGGAATCCAGGTGAGCGTCAAGCGGCCATTAAATTGTTTAAAAACCTAGAGTGTGCAACATGTCACTCCCATGGGATCACGAGCGATACTCCCATGGGTCCTGATTTGCGCTTAGCAGGAAATCGTTTAAAGGCCACTTGGATTAAACGATGGATTGGAAATCCCATCTCTATTCTGCCTCATACAACAATGCCTTCATTTTGGGATGGAGGAGAGAGTCCTGAGCCAGAAATTTTAGGGGGAGATAGTGAAAAACAGATGTGGGCCCTTACAAAATACGTTCTTGAAATGACAAAAAATCCCAGTGTGGCCGCAGAATTAAGAAAATAGGCGAGGAGAAAAAAAATGTCCAGCGCAGTAGAACATAGTGATGCTCAGTTTGGTAAGGCCACTCCTGGAAAAATAGGAATGTGGATTTTTTTGGCCACAGATGGAATGAGTTTTTCTGGATTTTTGTTAGGTTATGCTGTTTTACGTGCAAGTAAAAATTGGCCGCATCCAGCAGATTACCTTGGCATTGAACTCTCTGGTATCGCTACTTTTATTCTTGTTTGTAGCTCTGTTTCCATGGTGATGAGTATTGATCATTGTAAAAGGAAAAACCGGAAAGGAATGCTCAATTGGCTTTTGGCCACGATTTTAGGTGGCGCTATTTTTCTTGGAATTCAGGTCTACGAGTATGTTCATCTTGTGAATCAAGGAATTGGTCTTTCTTCTTTTTATGACGGACCATCACTCTTTGGTTCTACTTTTTATATGATTACAGGCTTCCATGGACTCCACGTTTTAAGCGGTGTTATCTACCTTATTTGTATTTATCGTCAGGCCCTTTTAGGTAAATATGATAATGGAGATTATAATGAACTAGAGATTGTGGGGCTATTTTGGCACTTTGTGGATCTTGTCTGGATTCTCGTTTTTACATTTATTTATTTAATCTAAGGTGATTCAAGAATAATGGGACAAAAATTTTCACTCTTCATCTTTTCACTCATCCTACTTGGAAGCAATTTAGTCCTTTCTTGTCCTTATTGCGCAGGAAGCAGTGAGAATCCCCAAGATAAATATCTGTTTTATATCATTACAATTTTTATCATCTTAACCTACATTCCTTTTTATCTTATTTTTCGTATGGGCAAAAAATTCGCCAAAAAAGACTAAAAAAGGACTCATCACGTGCCTAGTTGTACTCCTCTCTGGCCAGGATTTAATGCCCTTTGCAATTTACTCGCTTTTATTTTTTTATGGATAGGCCTTTGGGCCATTAAAAGCAAAAAAGAAAATTTACATAAAAAACTAATGATAACTTGTTTTGTTATCTCTTCCCTTTTTCTTACAAGCTATCTTGCCTACCACTATAGTTGTCCTGCAACACAATATGGAGGAGAAGGGTTTGTACGACTAGTCTATTTTGTTATACTTGTAACGCATATTATTTTGGCCATTGTTCTTCTTCCTCTTGTGCTTAAAACTTTTTATCATGCATTGAAGGAAGACTTTACCAAGCATAGAATTTGGGCGAAGATCACTTTCCCTGTATGGGTCTATGTTTCTTTTACAGGGGTTGTTATTTTTTTAATGCTTTATGATGTGAGGGAGATTTTTTTATGAACCTTAGTAAATTTAAATATATTCTTCCCATTTTGCGTCTAAGACTGGCCTCTATGGTGATTTTTTCTTCGGCCATTGGTACGCTTTTGGCCTGGGAAGAATTTAATCTTTTGAGATTTGTTTCCTTTATTTTTTTTACCTCACTCTTGGTGGCGGGAACCTGCATGATGAATGCTTATATTGAGCGAGAAATAGATGCTCGAATGGAGAGAACCAAAGCAAGAGTTGCCGCTTTTACGTATTTTAAAGAAGAGAGCATTCTCTCTTTTTCACTTCTCCTTATTATTCTCTCTACTCTAGGTCTTTATTTAACAACGAATCCCCTCACAACAGTATTTGCTATCTTGGCCTCTCTTATTTATCTGTATGCTTACACGCCTTTAAAGCGCAAGACGCGTTATTTTGTCTATATTGGGGCCATTCCCGGAGCTCTGCCGCCTCTGATGGGTTACACCGCTATGACAAATCATCTCAACATAAACGCTCTTCATCTTTTTCTCTTTTTGTTTATTTGGCAAATTCCACATTTTTTGGCCATTTCTATCTGCCACTTTAAAGATTACACAACTGTAGGCATCAAGATTTTTCCCCAAAAAATAGGAATTTCGGCCACGAAACGAATGATCATTCTTACTACTTTTATCATGTTGTTAGTGGCAACACTTATTCCCTATTGGTTTGAGCTGACATCTTTAGTTTCTCTTGTCATTATGACTCTTGGCGGGCTTGCTCTTTTGTATATTTCCTTGGAAGGCCTTGCTATTGGATCAAATTTTGAAGATAATCAAAAATGGGCCAGAAGATTTTATCTTGGTACAGTATACTATTTACCAAGCATCTTCCTTGGTTTATTAATAAAATAGTTTCCATACGATTTGAGTTTGATTTTTAAAGAAAGGTATATTGCATGGAATTGGATTTAAAAAATGAAATGCTTTCTTCGGGGATATCATTCTGGGAAATGATTAGACCTCCTGAGGACATTTCAACCAATGGTCACCTTATTGAAAATGTATTTAACTACACAACGGCGTTAAATATCTTTTACTTTATTTTAGTTTGTGCGGGCCTTTTTGGTTTTAGCTATTTCTATCATCACCGCCGCCATCCGCGCCCCTATTACACTTATGGAAATAAGAAAATTCATCTTATGGTAACGGCCGGAATTGGTCTTGCGGTTTTTTTCACCATCGATTTGAATATTACAAGAATGTCTAATAATGACATGGTGAATACTTTTTGGAAGTGGCCAGACGAGACAAAAGAAGAAGTCCTTAAAGTTGAAGTTTTGGCCCAGCAATGGATGTGGCATTTTCGACAGGCCGGAGTTGATGGAGAATTTAACTCACAAGATGATATTGTCACCGCCCATGAGCTTGTTGTTCCAGTTGATACGAAACTCATGTTTCAAATTGTTTCAAAAGATGTCATTCACTCTTTTTATGTTCCCAACGCACGAATTAAAGTTGATGCCATGCCAGGTCGTGTTTCACGTATTTGGATGGAGCTTACAAAAGAAGGAACTTACGATATAGCTTGTGCAGAAATGTGTGGAACACATCATTATTTGATGCAGGCAAAGCTTATTGTAAAAAGCAAAGAAGACTACGAGAGTTGGAAGAAAGAAGCGCACAAACTAGCAATGCAAACTAACGATGAAAGCTATCCCGAATCACTCTGGGGCTGGAAGTGGGAGAATTAACGATGATTGAGCAGGAAATTCATCACGAACCAAAATCATTTATAAAAAAGTATATCTTTTCTTTTGACCATAAGACCATTGGGAAACAGTTTCTCTGGTACGGGATTTTCTTTCTCGGTATTGGTGGGATGATGGCCCTTTTTATTCGCTGGACTCTTGCCTATCCAAGCGATCCCTTTCCTGTTCTTGGGATGTTGATGTTTCCTGAAAATGGAGGAATTGTACCGCCTGATACCTACGCCATGCTTTTTACCCTGCATGGGACTATTATGATTTTTTATGCCATCACACCCATTTTGATTGGCGCCTTTGGAAACTATTGTATTCCTTTAATGATTGGTGCGAGGGATATGATTTTCCCCACCTTAAACATGCTTTCTTTTTGGATTGCCGTTCTCTCCGGTGCGATTTTATTGTACTCCCTGATTATTCCTTTTGGTGCTGCCGCTGGTGGTTGGACATCATATCCAACGCTGAGCACTCTGATGGGAAGTCCAGGACATGGGCAAACACTTTGGCTGATGGCCCTTTTTGTTTTAGGTGTCTCGTCTACGATGGGCGCTGTAAATTACATCACCACTGTTATTACCTTGCGCGCTCCGGGTATGGGCTATTTTGATATGCCTCTTACTATTTGGGGACTCTGGCTTACAGCTATCCTCAATGCTATTTTTCTTCCCGTCCTAGGAGCAGGACTTCTTCTTTTAACCTTTGATCGTCTTTTTGGGACAACTTTTTTTCTAGCAGGAGCAGCAGCAACATCAGGGTCAGGTGATCCTATTTTGTTCCAGCACGTTTTTTGGATTTTTGGTCACCCGGAAGTCTATATTCTCATTCTTCCTGCCTGGGGAATGGTCTCTGATTTACTCTCTTTCTTCTCTCGTAAACCGGCCTTTGGTTATAAGTCTACTGCTTTGGCCATGACTACTATTACGGTTCTCTCAACAATCGTTTATGGGCACCATATGTTTACTACACAGATGAGCCCACTTTTAACTCAGTCTTTTATGACTCTCACCATGACCATCTCTATTCCTTCGGCCATCTTTTTTGCCAACTGGCTGGGAACAATTTGGCGAGGCTCTGTTCGATTGCACTCACCCATGCTTTTTGCCCTGGGTGTTGTTTTTGTTTTTGGTCTTGGAGGTCTCACAGGACTTTACCTTGGGACAGTTTCAACAGATATCTATCTCCATGATACTTACTTTGTTGTAGGCCATTTTCATTATACGATGGCCGCCTCAGTACTTCTTGGAGGATTTGCGGCCATTTACTTTTGGTTTCCTAAAATGTTTGGCCGCCACATGAGTGAGCTTTGGGCCAAAATTCACTTTTGGTTTACAATGATAGGCCTCAACGGTCTTTTCTTTGGTATGCTGCTTATTGGATACGCTGGGATGCATCGACGAATCTATAACCCGTTTGTTTATGACTTCTTAAAAAAACTTATTCCCCTTAATGAATTTGTCACTATTTTTGCTCTCATTATGGGATTCTCTCAAATTATTTTTGTCATCAACTTTATCTATGGCCTTGTAAAAGGCGAAAAAGCAGAGGCCAATCCATGGAGAGTAGGAACGCTTGAATGGTCTATTCCTTCGCCGGCCCCTTTTCATAACTTTGATACAATTCCTCACGTTAAATGTGGTCCGCACGAACTAGGTAACCCTAAGTTAGTAGGGAGAGATTTCCAGTATCAGACGGAAGAAATTGTAAGCTGATAGCAAAGGAGAGGGAGTGATAAGTATCGTTCGCGAAAGAAAAATTCAAAGTGCCCAAAGAGATGTTGTCACACTCCTATTATTAATTATTGTAGGAATGCTTTTTGGAACTCTCTTTTTGGCCTACGCAGTTTATCGCTCTCGTGAAGTTAGTTGGCCTCCTATGGGAATGGATAATATTCCCCTCTCGTTTCCTATTTTAAGTACCATTGCTGTTTGCTTTAGCAGTCTCTCTTTTTATCTCGGTCATAAACGCTCTTTTAAACAGCAGAGAATTT
>NODE-276-length-18732-cov-5.26648_pt1 | contig 18732 bp, 18 predicted proteins | sample MGYA00139097_ERZ477577 | MGnify/ENA metagenome assembly ERZ477577
TTTGGTCGAACATCGTAAATACCACAGTCGCCGTTTGGCAGCAGATGTGTACAGGGATTGGTCATCAGCAGGAACCAGCCATCCTCATCCTTGTATGCTTCGGTGTGTTCATGTGATATTTGCCATAACAGAACATCGAAATCTTCCCGCGAACGGGGGGTGTCGATTTGCTGGGTAAAATAAGTACAGCACCATGACCGCGTGCACTTTATGCAGGGGCTGATGTCTTCAACAGGTATTTTTTTTGGCATGGCGCGCAATCTATATGAAAAGACGTCTGGTCACAACGGACGATTTAAACCAAACTAGCATACCGTACTTAGAATCTACTAAACAATACAGAGAAGCGATGAGATTATTGTTCAGGCTATTGCTGGCAATCATGAGTTTTTTACTCGTTTTAGCACTGCTCTGGCTTAGTTTGCCGCATTTGCTCGAAAGCGTGATGCGTTCGCAGCTGACGCAGCAGGGATTCTCCGTCATCGATATTGAGATTGGAAAAGTAGGTTTGCAGTCAACGGCAGTTGGGCGGCTGCAGATTTCAAATGAACAGCTGGATATCAATCTCCAGGGGCTGCAGGCTGAGTACCAGCTTTCTGATCTGATTTCAGGGTCAGTGATTTCAATACTCGCTGATCAGGTCCGCGTTAACAGGAAGCCAGGGCAGAAGAATGAGCCGACATTACCCGACCCTATGTTACTGCTGAGCTTGTTGAAAACTAACTGGGATGAATATCTTCCAGCACGCTCTGTTGTGATTGATGAGCTTTCAATTTACGACGAAAATGGCACCCTGTCCCTGAATTCTTCCGTGAATATTCTCAAACAGGGGAAAAATGTCAACGGCGAGATTATGCTCGTCGATAGAAATAGCGTTGAGTATCTGCTGAAGATGGATATCTCATCTGAAACTGGCGCCGAGCTGCAATTGCATAGCTTAACTGAGGGTGAGAAACATCCGCTATCTATTAAAGTTTTACCCGCTGAGGAAGCGAATGGACTTAAGGGGCAAATAAATATAGATCTGTTGGGAATTGCAGGCTTGTTTTCTGAGGTTGATGGGCTGTCTGGGCAGTTACAGTCAGAATTTTCATATCTCAGCCAGCCTGGCAGTGGCGAAAAAAGTTTCGCCGTGCAGGCCTCGCTGATTGAAGGAGGTATTGCCGATTGGCAGGTGAAAAAAGCGACAGCCGTACTGCAGGGCAACCTCTATGAAACAGATAGTGGCTTCAGGCTGGAATTTGCAGGGCCGTCGTCAATGGTGGCGCATGCCCTGTCGCAAGAGACAGGCAATATAAAAGTGCTGACTGTAAAACTCCCAAAAATGATCAAAATTGTTGAACAAGGTGTGCAGATAGCTGGCGAAAGCGGAGCCAGCGTCATACTGGATAATGTCAGATTCGATAACCTCACAGTTCCTAAAGTGCAGATAAATAATATTGCTCTTGCAAGCAGCCCGCAGAGTGATGAACAGGCTGCTTGTCGGTTTAGCATGCAGCTGAAGGCGCCAGCTGCTGAAATTAGTAATATGCAGATATCAGCTGAACCAGTCGAGATAGAGGGTGTTTGCCCCGATAGGGACAAATCGCAATGGGCGGTTAGCGCTAACGTCGCAAACCTAACAGTCGAAGATAGTGATTTTCTTCTGCCACTGAATCATTGTAGTGCGGATATCAAAAACTTGATTGAACATAGCCTGTCAGAGTTTGAGGGAAAGTTATTTTGTCAGTCCAGCAAGCAAAGTGCTGCAGTGCATTCAAAATTCCGTTTCAATGCGGAGTTTGACACAGGCAGCGCTACTTATTCGTTTTCAGGCATTAATCCCAATAGCGATACACCACTTTTCAACAGCCTGCTTAAGGACTGGAAAGAACCTTATGATTTCGTCTCAGGCAGCCTCTCTCTCAACGGAGAATATCGCTGGTGGAAGAACAGCAAAGGACAGGACAGTGAAAAACTGAACATGAATCTAAATGTCAGGGATGCAGGGGGATTCTATGATGGCATATTATTTTCCGGCCTAAATTACAAAGACAGTGTTGAAATTCTGCCAACAATAAAGTCAGCAGGTTTCGCCGAGCTTACAGTGAGTGACATTGATATTGGAATTCCAATTGAGCAGACATCTGCTCGTTTACAATACAGTGATACAAAAAACGGTGATTTACCGATAGTGACCATGAACAACCTGAGCATGTCTCTCCTCGGCGGTAAAGTTTTAGGGAATGATGTTGATATCGATTTAAACAGTGACAGGCATAACATGGTGCTGGTGGTTGTTGGCCTCGATTTGGCGCAGATAGTTGCCTTGCAACAAGTAGATGGACTAACTGCAACAGGACGAATTGATGGCTATGTGCCGATAAATCTAACCCCTGAAGGAATGAAAATCACAGACGGAAAGATTGTTTCACAGCCACAGGGCGGGCAGATAAAATACACGCCAACAGGTGGTACTGCTGAGATTGAAAAGTCGGCAGTTGGTTCTGAATTCGTATTCCGCATTATCGAGGATCTGAAATATGATTCGCTTGATATTGACGTCAATTATGATGAAAGTGGTGAGATGGAGATGATGCTTGCTCTTAAAGGTATGAGTCCAAAAGTAGACAAGAAGCGCCCGGTGCATTTTAATCTGAAATTACAGCAGAATGTTCTCAAGCTGCTGCGAGGGTTGCGCTATGCTGAAGGTCTCAGCGAGGACATAGACAGGAATGTCCAGAAGTACTTCAGAAAACAGGAAAATCCGGTAAACTAACCCCTCTGATGATTCAGCTTATATTCATATTAATAGCAGTATAGTTAGTACAACAGCTCTATATGCAGCATAATTTAACACTTCGACTGACTATATGAGTTCTTTGAAATAAGCAGAGCGTCGCCTGCGAGGATGATAAAATGAAGCAAAGCCTGATTAAAGTTTTTACCGGCGCATTTCTACTTTTAACAGTGGCTGGCTGTACGCCAACTGTTAAGGTGGCGGCGCCGGATGAACCGATTACGATAAACCTTAATGTCAAGGTTGAGCATGAGATTCGTGTCAAGATTGACAAGGGTCTGGATGAATTGATGACCAAAGACAGTGGACTGTTCTGATAGCGAGGAAGATAGAATGTTAAATCAATTAAGAAATAAATTACACTGGATTGCTCCTGTGCTGCTTGCGCTTACCCTGTTTGCACTCCCTGCATCGGCACTTGACCTGGCACAGGCAAAATCACAGGGGCTTGTTAAAGAGACATCCACTGGCTACCTTACAGCGGTAAAACCATCAGGCGAAGTCAACAGCCTGGTTCAGAAAATCAACGCAGGGCGGAAAGCTGCATATCAGAAACTGGCGAATGACACTGGAGCACCATTAAGTGCAGTTGAGCAGCGCGCAGGCGAAAAGCTAACCCGGTAAAGTGCCCCAGAGCTGCTTTCATAGCCGCTAGATCCTGGCCTGACATGAGGTTTCAGTCCAGGCCATTTGCCAGCTAGACAATTTAGTGCTTGAACATTATTACCAGAAACTTTAATCTTTGCCCCCCCCAAATTGGATTAAGTTATGAATCAGGAACAGGCACGCGAAAACATGATCAAGCAACAGGTGCGAACCTGGGAGGTTTCAGACCCCAGAGTTTTGGCGCTAATGTACAAGTATCCTCGCGAAGAATTTGTACCATCACCCTGGCGGGATCTTGCCTATTCCGATACGAATATCGTGATTAACGACAGCAGCTGCATGCTGTTTCCTGGAATGGAGGCTCGCATGCTGCAGGCACTCGACGTGCAGTCAGGAGAGCGTGTGCTTGAGCTTGGGACGGGATGTGCATACATGACGGCATTACTGGCTGATCTTTCCGGTAATGTTGTATCACTGGACACTACTGACAGCGTGCAGTCAGGTATTAGAGAAAACCTCAAAAATGTACAGCTTGAAACAGGTAGCGTGCTCGATGGGTGGCAGAATAAAGGCAGTTTTGACGTCATCGTATTGAATGGTTCAGTGCAGTCGGTCCCAGAAGGTCTGCTTGAGAAGCTAAACGTTGGCGGCAGGCTTTTCGCTGTTGTCGGAAATCAGCCTGTCATGTCTGCAACACTGATTACTCGCAACCAGGACCACAGCCTGGTAGAAGAAGTGTTGTTTGAAACATCGCTACCGCGCCTGGCCTCCGCAGAGCAGGAAGATACATTTAATTTTTAACGGCAGCAGCCTGGTCTGAAGCTGCGCAGGTGTTTTCGGCCAGAGTGAATATAAGTTCTGATGTACGTTCCAGAGCGCCACGGTTTTGCAGCACAAGCTTCTTGCCTTTCTCACCTGTTTCAAACCTCAGGTTCGCGTCACCAAGATACGTCGCAACGGCGGCTACCAGTTCAGGAATGGTTTCCACCTGTTTACCGGCATGGCGGTCCAGGGTTAGCTGGCTGATTTCATCAAAGTTGTGCATGTGAGGGCCAAAGATAACAGGCAGGCCCACTGCACAGGCCTCGAGTACATTGTGGCCACCGACAGGCACCAGTGAGCCGCCGACAAAAGCAACGTCTGAAGCGGCATAAAGTTTTAGCAGTTCACCCATGCTGTCGGCAATGATCACTTCAATATCCTCATCAACCGGACCTCTCAGCTCGCTTCTAAGCACAGTTTTATAACCATCACGGCGGCTTATTTTTGCGACAGGAACAAAGCGTTCAGGGTGCCGTGGGACAATCAGCAGGAGTAGGTCGGGATAGGTGCGTCGAAGTTCCCGAAAGGCAACGAGTATTTGCTTTTCTTCATCGTCATGAGTACTGGCGGCAATCCAGACCGGACGCATACTTCCGAAGTCACGGCGTAAAGATTCTGCTGCTTCACGCAGGCTGGCAGGTAATTTAATTTCAAACTTGATGCTGCCGGTGATAGCAATGATCTCTTTCGGTGCGCCCATGCGCCGTAAGCGACGGGCATCAGCGCGTGACTGGGCGGCAATAAGTGAAACCTTGCTTAATGTCACACGGGTCAATTTTTCGAAACGAAGATACCCGCGCATAGATGATTCCGACATACGTGCATTGGCAACTACAATCGGAATACCTCGTTGTTTACAGCCGTTGAATATATTAGGCCACAGCTCTGTTTCCAGAGTAACAGCAAGGCAGGGCTTGAGCTTGTCAAGGAAACGCTTGACAGACCAGGAAAGGTCATAGGGTACGTAACAATGGAGAACACGACCACCTAATTGTCTTAATACCTCAGCTGATCCGGTAGGAGTCATTGTCGTCACCAGTACCGAAATATCCGGGTAACGACTCAACAGTTCATTGATCAGAGGAACTGCAGCACGTGCTTCACCAACGGAGACAGCATGAACCCAGATGACAGGAGAATCCGGTGTGAGATCGTTAAATCCAAAGCGTTCGCCCCATCTCTTGAAATAATCAGGATTCTTTAACCCGCGCAATAGCAGATGTAGAATGACTACAGGGATGAGCAGCGGCAGTAACAGGGAATAGAGCTTTAACATTCGGGATATGTTTAGATTAGGTGATTATGCGAGACTCTGGGAATAGTAGCTGATTGGAAACTTAAGTGTGTCCCTGTGTTTACCGGCTCTACCTGCTTGATACTTACTATTTGTCATATCAGGAAAGATTCGCACGGAATAGTTGGCCATTGCGAAGTGTTTACATTGAAATGGCAGATTTAAAAACAATATGCTTGTTCATGAATTATTAAAGGCGATTTTACAATGAATACACCCCTGTCGGCGGTTATTATTACACACAATGCCGCCGGGCAGCTTGAAGACTGCCTGAACTCACTATCATTTGTCAGTGAAATAATCATACTTGATTCAGGAAGTGATGACGAAACTGAGAATGTCGCAGTCAAACACCGAGCAAAGTTCATCCACCAGGACTGGTTAGGTTATGGTCCACAGAAGCAGAGAGCCGTAGAACTTGCAAAGCATGACTGGGTGCTGTGTCTGGATGCGGACGAACGCGTCACTGACGAACTTGCCGCATCGATACAGACTGAACTCGAGAATCCACTACACCAGGTCTATCAGTTCCCAAGATGCAACCGTTTTATGGGGAGCTGGTTGAGGCATGGCGAAGGCTACCCTGATTTGAGTATACGTCTTTTCAATCGTACGTTTGCCCAATGGAGTGACGCGCCTGTTCATGAATTCGTACAGTCTAATGTTACGCCCGGTACTCTACAGGGTGATCTTCTGCATGATTCAGCAACCTCACTGCAGCGCTATCTGGAAAAACAAAATCTTTATACCAGTCTGCAGGCAGAGGAAATGCTCAGGGCAGGTAAACATGCGGGGGCTGGTAAGCTGCTGTTAAATCCACTGTACCGGTTTATCAAGTTTTACCTGTTACGCCTGGGCTTCCTTGATGGGATGCCGGGACTTATTCATATTCTTATAGGCTGCCAGAATACTTTTCTAAAATATGCCAAGTTAATCGCCTTACAGGGAAAACAATAGAATCAGACGGCGTTACGCGTTTGGCTAAACATGGCACCCATTAGCAGCATCGCCAGCATTGCAGGCTCCTGGTAAAAAGGCGTGTTGAAAAAACCGGCAGTGACTGGAACCACCAGCGCTGCAGCGCCAGAAATCCAGATCCATTGTTGCTGATTTTCTCTGCAATATGCCCAGCTCTTTAGCAAACGGGATATTACCAGGAAAAAAAATGCCAGCATCGCAAGCAAGCCTATTAGTCCCTGCTCAACCCATTGTGTGAGAAAAAGATTATGGGCATGGTGCATCTTGTCGGTGCGCTGATAGAAAGCAGAGTCTATACCAATTTTTTGCGGATCAATGACCTGATAATTCCTTGGACCGATACCCCAGAATAAATGATTTCCCGTTGCTATCGTGGCTATCGCAATGTTCCAGTTTTCAAGTCGCTCACTATCTGATTTCTTAAATCGTTCAACTGAAAACCTTTCCCTGTATTCCGGATTGTTGATATTTGTCGGATAGGTATTTATCAGGAAATAAGATGCACAGATGACGGCAGCGACAAGTGCGGCTGATGTTAGTAGAAGGCGCTTGCTGCGATTGAGAGCAAGTACTAGAAGCAGGCAAACTAAGACTGCAAATATGGCGCCTCTGCTGCCCATGTAAAGCAGGGCTACACCCATCAGCAAAAGAGAAATAAACATTAGAGCTGTGTATAGAAATGTATCCTCCGTGTCATCAGCCTGAAAACCATAAGCTGTCATTATGGCAATGCCTAGATAGATTGAAGACTGTGTTGTTACTCCAGCAGAATGAAAACTCAATGATGATGTTACGCCACTGGAATATTCAATAAGTCCAAATGTTAAACCAGTCAGTACACCTGCCAGCATTATCAAGGCAATAGATTTAATTTGCCTGCCTGTATAACCACCATGATAGAGGCAAAGAAAAAGTGCGCAGAAACTAAGAGTATCAAATGGCCCACTAAAACTTTTTTCCAGCGGCCAGTTTATCAATGTACTAAAAAGACTTACCAGGAATAGTGCGATCACTGACGTTGTTATTCTATCAGGCTGCTTGATAGACATATCATTAATCAGGAAACGCCGCACAACAAAGACCAGCATGTACATTGCCCAGAAGATGATTTTTGGCGTTTCAAGGCTGGGTAGCACAAAAACAAATAATCCCAGTAATGTAAGCTCAAGCTTTATTATATTAGATTCTGATATCACGAACTCTTTACTCTAATATCTTTCCTGTCGGCCATTTCTTTTGAAACTGCAAACATCATCCCCATTACCAGCATCGCCAGCATTGCATGTTCCTGATAAAACGGTGTGTTGAATAATCCCGCGATGAGTGGAATGGCAAAACCGCCTATCCCTCCATACCACGCCCAGCCAGGTGAATGATCAGGGTCAGAGCGCCAGATCGCTATGATTTTCAGCAGCACCAGCAAGAAAAAATAGAGCTCGGCAAGTAGTCCAATAATGCCTTGCTCTATTAGTTGCGTAAGGAATAGATTGTGTGCGTGGCTATATTTTTTCATCTGCATTAAATTTTCATTTTGTGTGACAAATTCCATCTCATTAATGGAATCGTAATTACGTGGTCCTACGCCCCATGCCATATCTTTTCCGGTTGATAATTTAGCAATAGCTATCTGCCATGCAGCTAAACGCTGATGATCTGATTCCTTGATGCGCTCGATGGAGTACTGGGTGAATATGTCTTTGCTGAAAACGTTATCTGGAAAGACCTGGATGAACACAGAAAACAGCACGATGATACCCGCCAGACCTGCTAACAAGCTCAGAACAGTCCTGATATTCAGGGCCAGGACAGCCAGCAGGACGAAGACCAGGGCAATAGCGAGCATGCTGCCGCGACTGCCCATATAAAGCAGCGCAATAACCTGGATTAACAGGGACAGCTTAAGAAAGTTTGTTAGTTTGTCTGGAACATTATCTTTATCAAGCAGTAAGCCGGCATTAAGCACGATGGCAATACCAAGATAAATGGAGGACTGGGTCAGAATGCCAGCTGAATGGAACTGGAAGTCTGTACGTATCTGCAGTAAAAATTCTACCAGGCCATACACAAGCCCACCCAATACGCCGATGATGATCAAGATAGCAATCTGCCGGTATTCCCTGGCGCTGTAACCGGCACTATAGAGACAAAGAAACAGGGTGGTGAATCGAAACTCATCAACAAAGCCCTTGAATCCGTTGTCAAATGGCCAGTTCACAAAAGTACTGATTAATGTCACAAGAAGGTAAAGCGTAATGGCGATATTTACCGGTTGTCGAGGTACTAGCGAGAGATTCCCGTCCTGGTACCGCCTGACCAGGTAGATGACAAGATAGAGAAACCAGAACAGGGTTTTCCCTGCCTCCAGGCTGGGCATTATCAGAACCAGAAATGAGATGCAGAATAGTTCGTACTTGCGCAGATTGGCCGAGCTCATTTGTTGCATTTTCTATCGATTACTGCTGAAAAAATAGTCGTCATACTGTTGATCATCTGATTAATGGAGAATTGCTTTTTTGCGTTCAGGTTTGCGGCCTCTGACATGGCTGTCAGCTTATCTTTATCATTGTACATTGCTTCAAGTGCGGCAAGAATGCTATTGCTGTCCTGCGGTTCAACAATAATTGCCGTTTCCCCTGCAATAACTGCCTCATTGATGCTTCCATTTAGAGTCGTAATAGCTGGTATGCCACAAGCCTGCGATTGCATCAATGCCTGTGGGACACCTTCATTAGCATAGGAAGGCAAACAGAAAATATCCATTGCGTTCATCCACTCGGCAATATTATTCTGGCGTCCGCTAAAAATGACGCGGCTCTGAAGGCCAAGGTCGCTGACCAGGCTATGCAGGGCCTCCCACTGGGGTCCATCACCAACGATAAGCAGAATACTGGATGGGTCGCTGAATTGTTTGAATGCATGGATCAGGTAGCGATGTCCTTTCCAGCTTCGCAGAGTCGCAACAATACCCACTACAAAAGCCTCTTTATCAATTCCAAGTTTGTCTCGCGCCTGCTGTTTATCTGCCGGGTGGAAATAATTAAGATCAATACCGGTGCGGACTGATGTGATATGGTCAGCCGGATAGTGATTGATATCGATCAGTGTCTGGCGCAGTTTTTCCCCGGTAGTCACTATATGGTCGCAAGACTTTGTATACAGCCACCGGGATGAGAAGTTGTCGGTGATTGGTGCTGAGATATGCCGGGTACGTATGATTGCAGGGCGCTTTGACATTATGCGTGTTGCCAGTGCCACCAGCCAGCTATCAGTTGAGCTGTGGGTATTGATAATGTCCTGCGGGTTTTCTTTCAACCAGCTAGAAAGAGAAAAAACTGCACTGAGCCGTTTTTTCCCGATAGGCATAATGTGTACCGTCAGCCCATGATCTTTTGCCAGCTCGCCTATTTGTGCCTCTTCCGGACACAGTAAACAGACATCGTGCCCTAGTTGCTGCATGCCCTGAGCCTCTTTGACGATACGCATCTCCTGACCGCCATAACCGAGAGAGGACTCTGTGTGTAGAATTTTCATCTATTTTGGGAATTTGTTGGTGGTGATACTTTTACGACAGGACAGGGATGGTAAGGCATTCTGTGCTCCAGCAAGAAGGTTTAGCGCATTTTACGCTTGTATGTAGCATAAACAACTACTTGTAGCAGGAAGAAACACTGAATGGCTTTGTCGCGATTTCGAATCTAACTGCTATAATAAGAATTTTGTATTCCTATTCTGGAGACTCTATGGATCCTCAAAAAATAACAATCGCAGTTGTCGGCCTCGGTTACGTTGGGTTACCGCTAGCTGTAGAGTTTGGCAAACATTTCAATACCATTGGTTTTGATATTGATGACAACCGGATAAAGGAACTGGCAGAAGGCCAGGACAGGACTCTTGAGGTTGATAGTGAAACTCTGAAATCAGCTTCAAAGTTACAATATACATCAGATAGCGAAGAGCTCGCCAAGGCCAATGTCTATATCGTGACCGTGCCGACACCGATAGATAGGCATAAAAACCCGGATCTGACACCATTACGCAAGGCCAGTGAACTGATTGGACGCTTTCTTTCCCGCGACGATATCGTTATTTACGAATCAACCGTGTACCCTGGCGCCACCGAGGAAGTCTGTGTCCCGATACTGGCTGCTCAGTCCGGGCTTGAATTTAATCGCGATTTTTATATCGGCTATTCCCCTGAGCGCATCAACCCGGGAGATAAAAAACACGGTGTTACCAGTATTCAAAAGGTGACTTCCGGATCAACACCAGCAATAGCAGATTTTGTAGACGACCTGTATAAAAAGATAATTACTGCAGGCACCTACAAGGCAAGTAGCGTGATGGTGGCCGAGGCCGCAAAGGTAATTGAGAATACCCAGAGGGACGTCAATATTGCATTGATTAACGAGCTGGCGATGATTTTTAAAAGAATGAACATCGATACTGAAGAGGTTCTCAAGGCGGCTGGAACCAAGTGGAATTTTCTTCCATTTCGCCCCGGCCTGGTTGGTGGCCATTGTATCGGTGTGGACCCGTATTACCTGACCCACAAGGCTATTGAAATCGGCTATCATCCGGAGATGATACTCGCAGGACGGCGTATCAATGATGACATGGGCAGTTACGTAGTTGACCAGATTACTCGCATCATGACTCAGTCCAGAATACATATTGTGGACTCGAATATTCTCATTATGGGCCTCACTTTCAAAGAGAATTGCCCAGATCTGCGGAATACCCGAGTTATCGATGTTATTAATAGTTTTACAGAGCAGCATGCGAATATAGACGTATTTGATCCCTGGGTGGATGCTGATGAAGCAAGTGATGTCTATGGCTTCAGGCCAGTAAGTGAGCCCGTGCTAAATAATTATGATGCCATTGTTCTGACTGTCTCACATCAACAGTTTATTGACATGGGTGTGGATGCCATTCGTGGTTTCGGAAAGCCTAAGCATGTATTGTTTGATGTTAAATATATGTTTCCAGCTGAGCAGACTGACGGTAGGCTTTAATGACGACATATGAAAAACTTAAAACGGGGCTGATCGCTGAACCCCGAACCTGGTTGATTACCGGTGTAGCAGGATTTATCGGTTCCAATTTGCTTGAGACCCTGTTGGGACTGGAGCAGCATGTTATCGGGGTCGATAACTTTTCTACCGGACATCAGCATAATCTCGATGCCGTACAGTCACTCGTTACAGCCAGTCAATGGCAGCGCTTCAACTTTATTAACATGGACATCCGAGATGCAGATGCCTGCATGCAGGCCTGTAAAGGGGTTGATTTCGTATTGCATCAGGCGGCACTGGGATCAGTCCCTCGCTCAATAGAAGAACCACTGACAACGAATGCAAATAACATAACCGGTTTCCTCAATATGCTTGTTGCAGCAAAAGATTCTAATGTTAAGCGATTCGTTTATGCCGCATCGAGTTCAACTTATGGCGACCACCCCGGCCTGCCCAAGCAGGAAGATACTATTGGTAATCCGCTGTCGCCCTACGCAGTAACCAAACTGGTCAATGAACTGTATGCCAGTGTGTTTAACCGAACCTATGGTTTCAAATCGATAGGCCTGCGTTATTTCAATATCTTTGGCCGTCGGCAGGACCCGGAAGGTGCCTATGCGGCAGTGATGCCGAAATGGTTTGCTGCACTGATTAATGGTGAAGAAACCTTTATCAACGGTGATGGTGAGACCAGCCGTGATTTCTGCTATATCGATAACTGTGTGCAGGCAAACCTGCTAGCGGCAACAACCAGTAATGATGCAGCGTCTGACCAGGTTTACAATGTCGCCTTCGGCCAGAGAACAACCTTAAACGAACTATACCGGATGATTCGCGAACGTGTCGCGGTTGTGCACCCTGACTGTATCGACAGGGATCCTGTTTACCGGGATTTCCGCGCCGGAGACGTACGCCATTCCCTGGCTGACATCAGTAAATCTGAGCAATTGCTCGGTTATACGCCTGAATATTCAGTAAGTGCAGGGCTGGATGAGGCGGCACAATGGTATCTTGATAACATCTGAGATAGCACTGCAAATCAGGTTCTGCGTTGCTGTTTTTCGTTTTCCAGCGCCACTGAGGCTATCTCATTATAAAAATGTGTGACCTGCGAAAAGAGGTCGTTATATTCCGGGTGCTGCTGGCAAAAGGCATGACAATTTTTTGCTTCGCTGCAAACAGTATCAAGAAAACTAATGTCGTAATCATCCAGCACATTGCCGCTCAGGACCTTTTTATGTAAGGCGAAGACATGCGGCAACCTCTGCCGACGCAGGCGCAGCAGCATGACCGTGATGATGCCGTCATCCTTTGATACTGATTCCATCTCTTACCCTGATGTTGTCGCTGCTTATGTTTATATTTGTCCTGTAGCATTTCGACGGGTTCAGCACCTATACTACAGAACATAAAACAGCACTTCCAGTTATGAACTATTTCATGTTTTGAGATAAATGAGCGCTATTAAAAGAGAAATTTGCTTCGTTCGCAGAAACCGCACACAGTTTGGCGGTGCGGAGAAATATCTTGTGCGTTTATCAAATGAGCTAACACAACAGGGCTACAATCACCGGGTAATCTATTCGAGACTGCCGAAATTTCTACCTTCTTTTTTGCGGGCAATGCTTTTTAATATCGGTGTTTGTTTTCACAAAGGCACACGTTTCTATTTCTCCCTGGAAAGAATAAGCTGTCCGGATATCTATCGGGCAGGTGATGGTGTGCACCGGGAATTTTTACATAGCAAGGAAAAAAGTTTCAATCCACTTAACACGGTCTACCTTATCATCAAGTAACGCTGCTTTAGAAATGCGAAGAAGATTATTGCCAATTCGATGATGGTCAAGAATGAAATTATGCAGCATTACGATATCGACAGCGGCAAGATCAGTGTCATCTACTCCGGTGTTGAAATGGACATTGAAACATCACTGGCAGGTTCTGTAAGAAAAGAATATAAGATTGATCCTGCATCAAGAATAATTCTTTTTGTCGGTTCCGGGTTTGCACGTAAAGGTGTCACAGATATGCTGCATCTGCTGGCAAAATTGGACCGTAATTTCTTTGCCATTATCGTCGGAAAAGATAAACATCTTAAACGCTATATTGCAATGAGTGAACAGTTGGGCCTGGCTGATAAAGTAAAGTTCAGCGGGCCGGTGAGTGATATTGATCGCTACTATCTTGATAGCGACATCCTGATGCTGCCAACACGTTATGAACCGTTTAGTAATGTTGTGCTGGAAGCGATGCGCAGCGGAAACGCCGTGATAACGACACGTCAAAATGGTGCTGCTGAAGTTTTGCAGGATGAATTGCTAATGGATCAAAGCTCAGATGAAATGATTCTTCCTGTAATGCGCCGTTTACTGGACGAAACAGAATACCTGGAGGAGATAAAAAATCTCAACAGGGACACTGTAAAAGAGTATTCAATAGAACGGAATGCCAGGGAAACGCTGGCACTGATTGAGGCGACATTGAGCGATTCGTCTTCGCAGTAACAAGCAATCAGGTAAGAATATCCACTACCGCCGTAGTGACTTCTTTGCTTTCGATTGTCATCAGGCAATCACTAAGCTTGCTGTTTCCACAGCCATCAAGGCCGCAGGGCCGACAGGGATAAGGTGTCGTTAATACCTTGTGCTTGACATGCCAGGGACCCCAGCTCTGTTCGTCACTGGGTCCGAATAAAGCGATGCAGGGTGTGTTCATGGCCGCTGCAATGTGCATCGGAACGGAATCGAGGCCAATGAAACAGCCGGCCTTATCAACTATGACAGCCAGTTCCTTTAGACTCAGCTGACCTGCAAGATCTACAATCGGCAGCTCTCCAACGTCCGCCTTAATTTGGGCAACGACTTCAAGTTCGACAGGGTCAGGTGCAGAAGTAAGGACTAACTTATGTCCCATGTCATGCAGTTGTCGAATGACTTCTGCAAAGCCCTGTCTCGACCAGCCTTTGAACATCCAGCGGGAAGTTGGATGAATAAGTAAGTATTCACCCTGCTTCAGACCATTCTGCAGCAACAGTTCTGTGGCTTTGGTTTCTGCATCAGCGCCGGGGTTTAGTACCAGCCGCCGATCTTCAACAGCAGGATAAATGCCCAGGCGCCGCAGTGCATCGAGGTGTACTTCTACCGTATGGCGAGACCTGGCTGGAATGCCATAGGTGTGTGTGAAGCTGTTTCTCCACCAGCGCCCACGTTTACCCGGGTAGGATTGCGCGACGGCATAAGCCGGTTTGAGGCGCCGTACCAGGCGCGCTCCCCGCGCATGCTCTGTCAGATGGATAATAAGATCATATTGACGACTGCGCAGGTTTTTTAACAGCTGCCGCTCATGGCCCCATTGTGTAATGATGCTCTGTTTTTTCCAGTTCCTGTCTATACAGTGTAATTGGCTGAGTGCTGGATGGTCAGTCAGCATGGGGGACGTTTCAGAATAAACCAGGGCATCAATTTCCGCACCGGGAATTTGATTAGCCAGAACTGTGAAGACTGGTGAAGTGAGCAACACATCACCGAAATGCCGCAACTTGATGATAAGGACGCGTTTTACTCTCGTCAGGTCTATCGCATCAGGCAGGTAGGATTCTTTCATGGAATAATTTCAGTTTTGTGTTTTCAGTTTTCAGTTTTCAGTTTTCAGTTTTCAGTTCCAAGTTCCAAGAATAAACTATTCTTAGTTTTCCCCTTTCCCTTTTCCTCTTTCCTCTTTTTCGCTGAGTTTTACTGCTGCATCTTCGCCCACTTTGATTCCCATTCATAGGCCGTGCGGCAAATCACTTCCAGGTCCTGATAGCGTGTTTTCCAGTCCAGTAGTTGATGTATCAATTGATTGCCGGCGATTAATTCCGGCGGGTCACCAGCACGTCTTGGTGATTCAATAACGGTGAAGTCTACACCACTAACCTTTTTTACCATCTGGATCACTTCACGTACCGAATAACCCTGACCATAACCACAGTTGATAATTTGCGAGTCGCCTCCGGCCCTTAACCTGGCTACAGCTGACAGGTGGGCAGAGGCAAGGTCCTCAACATGAATATAATCGCGCACACCGGTGCCATCACTGGTGGGATAGTCAGTACCGAATATTTCGATAGATTCACGCTGACCCAGTGCGGCCTGGCAGGCTACCTTGATTAAATGCGTTGCCTCGGGGGTTGCCTGGCCGACTTTCAGGTCGGCGCGGGCGCCGGCGACATTAAAATATCGTAGAGCCGTGAAGCGAAAATTATCCTCAACATCCGGTCGATTTGACAGGTCTTTCATCATCCATTCAGTCATCAGTTTTGAGCGACCATAGGCATTTATCGGTGAAGTCTCCGTCTGTTCTGTAGCGGGTTGTTCGTCAGGGATGCCATAGACTGCAGCTGTCGATGAGAAGACAAATTGATTTACCCCGCTATTAATGCAGGCCTCGAGCAGGTTGCGAGAATTTTGTGTGTTGTTGCGGTAGTACTTCAGCGGATCAGTGACTGATTCAGGGACCACGATATGACCTGCAAAGTGGATGACTGTATCTACATCATGCTCATGCATAAGCTGTGAAGCCAGTTCAATATCGCCGGCATCACCTTCAACCAGCACAGCTTCTTCCGGTACAGCCCAGCGGTGGCCGGAATAGAAATTGTCTATGACAACTACTTTTTCACCGGCGTCGACGAGTTGATGGCAGGTATGTGAGCCGATATATCCGGCACCACCGGTCACCAGTACTGACTTAGTCATTTATTAACTCCTTAGTTCGTTGATTTATTTGTTGTTGAAGCTGTTGCCAGACAGTCACAGGTTTTATGGACTGGTAACAGGCGGGATGAACTGCTGACTCTTTTGTATATGTGCATTCACGCCGCAGGCAGGGTGCACATTCAAAATCGGCAGATAACTGTACCTGAAATTGCCCCCTGGTCCCGGTTAGCGAAGGATCAGTTGAACCGTATATCGACACGGCAGGTAACGACAGGGCCGCTGCAAGGTGTCCAAGTCCGGTGTCGACAGCAATTGCACCGGCTGAACAGGATAGCAGTGATGCCATCTCATTTAAATCCATTGCCGGTGACACCTGTGCCAGATTATTGTTTTGTGCAAGCCTGTTTGCGCGTGCTTTCTCTTCCTCGTTTCCCCAGGGCAGCTGTACCTGGAACCCGTCATTCGTTGCCAGATTTACCAGTTCCAGCCAGTAAGACTCTGGCCAGTGCTTGCTTTGCCAGGTAGTGCCATGCAGGAACACCAGCTGCCTGGAAGCGATGGCTGGATCTTCGGTATAGATCCCGTATTCTGCAGGAGTAGATGGGAGTGGGTAATCAAAAGATTTTGCAAACAGTTCACGTACGCGTTCAATAGCATGCTTGCCTTTACTGACATGATGAGTTTTATCATAGCTCAAAGCCACCAGGCCCTCGCGAGCAGAAGTCCGGTCAAAGCCATGTGATGTACTTTTCACCATTCGTGTAAGCCATGCACTTTTAAGCAGCCCCTGGGCATCAATGACCAGGTCATAATCAGCTGCCTGGATACGGTGCTTGAATTCGTGCCACTGATGGCGTGTCTGTTTTGAAAGAGGAACCTTGCGCCATCGGCGCAAGGCAACCGGAATAACCTGTATGACAGCACTGTGCCATGCTGGTATTGGGGAAAAAGCTTCTTCCACCACCCAGTCGAATAACAGATCAGGTATTTCGCGCCGTGCATCAGTCAGCGCCGGCAGAGCATGCACCACATCACCCAGTGAGGAGGTTTTGACAATCAGCACACGCATGGCATGTCAGGTCGTCTGTTCCGTTTTAGCCGTCTTTGCATTAATATATGCCGCGGCCTGGGAGATTTCATTCTCACTAAAAACACGTATTCCATTTTGACGCAGCAGGCATGCTGTAACCCCTTCACCCAGTATTCGTTTGTTGTTAAAGCTGCCATCTGGCACGGTTGATGATCCACAGGATGGGCTGTTTTCTTTTAATATCGCGATACGGATATTGTGTTGTTGGCATAGACTTAATGCATGCTCTGCACCACAAAGATAAAAGCGGGTGATATCTTCATTTTTTGCAGTTGTTACCTGTGCAATACCTGTCAATACATCTGCTGCGGTACCCTGGATTTCTCCAGCATGTCTAGGTACCGGCAGGCCTCCATTGACTTCCGGGCAAACCGGAACCAGTATACCTTCATTCTTCCACAGCTCCAGTGTTGCATTTTCAACGTGTTTTGATTGACCGTCATAGCGTACCGGCTGACCAAGCAGGCAGGCACTGATAAGTATTTTCGATGGTGATTCAGCCACTGATCCAGTGAAACCAGTCTTCATAGAGATTTTTACTGGTAGCAGCAACCGCTGAGCGCGGTTCAAGCACAGCGTGGAAATCACGGTCACCCTGTAAGGAAGAGGAATAACCACCGGCTTCATCCAGTATCAGCCAGCCAGCGGCATAGTCCCAAAGTTTTTGTTTGCCATGCAGGTAAACCTGTCCGCGCCCGGCAGCAAGCCAGCACCAGTCGAGTGCAACGGAGCCAAAACTTCGCTGAGAAGAATAGGGCGACTTGATGGCAAGACGCGTAGCAAGCTCAGCGGATAGTCTCTTGAAATCAATAATTGCTGAACACTGCTGCAGATCAGTGTGTGCAGTGATGGTGGCATCGAGTTGCTTATCATTGAGGATTGCACCCTTGCTTTTTTCGGCCATGAAACACTCATCCCTTATCGGGTCGTAAATAATGCCAAGCTTTGGCTGTCCATTTTCAATCAATGCCAATGACGTACTGAAAAAAGGGATGCCAGAGGCAAAGTTACTGGTGCCATCCAGCGGGTCAAGACACCAGAATGGCGTGCTTCCATCACCAATGATGGCATTCTGATGCTGTTCAGACATCTCCTCGCCAAGCAGCGGTATTTCGGGGTGCAGATCAAATAATGCCTGCTGTAACCGCGTTTGAACGTTCAGGTCTGCCTCGGTAACAAGACTGCCATCCTGCTTGTAGGAAAAAGCGGTGTGCTGAAAACGTGGCAGCAGCTCTTCCTTGCATGCATCGATAACAAGCTCCCTTATTAGCGACAGCTCGATTGGAAATACGTTGGTCATGAATATATCCCGTCAGTCATTCTCATCATTCAGGGCTCCTGAACTTCAGCCCACAGGTCATGTGCATTGCTTGCAGTAATTTTAGCACGGACGATATCCCCTGCTTTGAGGTCATGGCCACCCTCAATAAAAACCATACCGTCAATTTCCG
>NODE-277-length-18701-cov-5.79588_pt1 | contig 18701 bp, 20 predicted proteins | sample MGYA00139097_ERZ477577 | MGnify/ENA metagenome assembly ERZ477577
CTCATAATATTATATTTTAATTTTTATCTATTTTAATTTCAATTACTGTTGCTGTATAGTCAATCATTATGCCATTACGGATTTTTTTTAATTATGTCACCATTTGACAGGATTTAATGACATAGTGACATATTAGACCCCTAATCTATAACCCATTGGCTCCCTGTATCGCCCAATAATTAATAAGTTTTGTTTTGTCAATTGGCAGAGAAGGGCTTATTTTTGGGATCAAACTTATTGAACAAGCCATTTTGAAACTCAAAATAATCTTAATCCTGCTATTCCTGAATTTTCAACCCCTTATTTCTCAGGAGACACTGCCAAGAGAATTCAGAGGGGTCTGGATCGCTACTGTTGGAAACATTGACTGGCCCAGTCAAAAAAACCTGAGTACATTACAACAGAAAAAAGAAATCTTACACTTGTTGGATCTTTTTCACAGTTTGAATTTCAATGCTGTCATTTTTCAAATCAGGCCAGCTGCGGATGCTTTTTATAATTCGAAATACGAACCATGGTCCTCCTATTTGACCGGGACAAATGACAAGGCGCCTGCCCCTTATTACGACCCGTTGGCCTTTATAATTGAAGAAACACATAAACGGGGCATGGAATTTCATGCGTGGCTGAATCCTTATCGGGCCGTTGTTAATTATCAGGAATTTCAGTCTAATCCTTTTCCCCTTACGTATGAAAAATCTGAATGGTTTGTCAATTACGGGAAGACTAAATATTTTAATCCGGGTTTGCCTGAAGTTCGTGCCTATACAAACAAGGTGGTCACTGACATCGTACAGAATTATGATATTGACGCCATACACTTTGACGATTATTTTTACCCCTATACAATTAAAGATGCAGAATTTCCTGATTTGGAAACCTTTAAAACCTTTGGTGGCCGCTATTATCCTGATCATATAAATGACTGGAGGAGGGAGAATGTCAACCTCATCGTAAAAGAGCTGTATGAGACCATTAAAACAATCAAACCGTGGGTTCAATTTGGTATTAGTCCTTTTGGGGTTTGGCGCAACAAGCGTGACGATCAGAGAGGATCTCCCACAGAGGCAGGTCAAACAAATTATGACAATTTGTATGCAGATGTACTGTTATGGATAAAAAACGGTTGGCTTGATTATGTACTGCCGCAGGCCTATTGGCATATTGGCCACCCAAAAGTGGATTACAAGACTGTGGTACGATGGTGGGCGGACAATTCTTTTGGCACCAATCTGTATGTTGGACAAGGCATGTACCGGCTTGGAGATAAAGAACAGGATCCTGCCTGGATGAAAGTAACACCCACCGAGATTGAAAAACAGCTGGAGCTCAATAAAAGTGCGTCTCAAATACAAGGGAACGCATTTTTTAGTGCAAAGTCCTTTGTGCAAAATCCATTTAAAATTAACCAGATCCTGCGCGGTAACTATTTTAAGTATCCAGCGCTTATCCCTGTTGTGAATAAGGATATCAACTTTACACCAGAAGTAGTCATCAATGCCAAATTAGACAAAGTAAAAAACAAGGAATATCTTTTGCAATGGGAAACCCTACCGGAGAATGTTGAAAATCAGGCGGTCAAATATTTGGTATACCAATTCAATACGCACGAAGTACAAAACCTTAATCAATCTGCGAACCTCATTGCCTTGACAGGCGAAAATAAACTGAGCATTCCAAAAAAAGACCTCAAAGATGCAAAGACTTTGGTGATCATCGCGGTCAGCAGAAACAATAACATGAGTTTCCCGGTTCGTGTCGAAGTCAAAAACTGATATTCAATCATTCAATCATCCAAGCATTCAATCATTCAAGCATCCAATCATTCTATCATTCAATCATTCAATCATCCAGTCATCCAATCATCCAATCATTCAATCATTCAATCATTCAAGCATCCAATCATTCAATCATTCAATCATTCAATCATTCACGCATTAAACCCTCACCGCGTAAAAACCAGTTCCGTTTCCGTTGACAGGTTTGCATCATAGGCATAACCATTATAATTAAAACCTTTGACCCCATCAATATCTTCAACTTTATGGTCAATAATATAACGTACCATAAGCCCTCGGGCCAATTTTGCAAAGGTCATAATCATTTTATACTCTCCGTTTTTAAAGTCCTTAAAAGCCGGTGTTATTATCTTGGCTTTCAACTCTTTTGGTTGAATAACCTTAAAATACTCTTTACTGGCCAGATTCAAAAACAACTCATTTTCTTCCAGTTCCTCGTTTAGGAAATTAGTGATCTGACCGCCCCAAAACTTATACAAATTTGGTTTGACCCCAACCTTTAAGGAAGTTCCCATTTCCAGACGATAAGCCTGCATGAGGTCCAATGGCTTTAAGATTCCATATTGACCTGACAATATCCTTAGCTTATCCTGCAGCAAGGCTACATCATCCAAAGGCATCGTATTCACATCAATACCCCTGTAAACTTCTCCGGTAAACGCATAAACAGCCTGCTTTGCATTCTCTGGGGTAAAGGGCAGGTGCCAGTTCTGATTCCTTTCAAAGTTCAATTGCCCCAAAGAAGCAGAAATAGACATCAGCTTCGAAAGGGATGCCGGTGATTTTTTCTTTAAAATACGATTCAGGCGCTCAGCCTGTTTTAAAAAAACGGGTTGCGTAAAATTACTTGTTCGGGCCTTTGATTCAAAATCCAGTGACTTTGCCGGAGATATAATTATTTTCATTTTTATTCATTTTGATTTACCGTATAGTTCCTCCACTTTTCCAGGCACTGCTGAAAATCATCGGGAATTTCGGAATTGAAAAACATTTTTTCTTTGGTTACGGGGTGCACAAAACCCAGGGTTTTAGCATGTAAGGCCTGCCTGGGCAATACCTTAAAACAATTATTTACAAATTGCTTGTATTTGGTATAGGTAGTTCCTTTAAGTACGATATCGCCTCCATACCTTTCGTCGTTAAACAAGGTATGACCAATGTGTTTGAAGTGAGCTCTTATCTGATGCGTTCTTCCGGTCTCAAGCTTGCATTCAACCAGGGTTACATAACTAAATCTTTCCAGTACCTTGTAGTGTGTAACGGCGTGTTTTCCATGTTCACCATCTACAAATACATCCATTCGTAATCTGTTCTTTAAACTTCTGCCGATATGACCCGTGATTGTACCTTCATCTTCAGACAGACTGCCCCAGACAAGCGCCAGATAAATTCTTTCAGTGGTTCTGTTGTAAAACTGACTGGCCAAATTAGCCATGGCCAATTCTGTCTTGGCCACCACCAGCAGCCCGCTGGTATCCTTATCTATCCGATGCACCAGACCGGGTCGGTCATTCGTGTTTTTTGGGAGGTTTTGAAAATGAAAGATAAGACCGTTTACCAAGGTCCCGCTGTAATTGCCATGCCCTGGATGAACTACCATCCCGGCAGGCTTATTAACCACAATAACCTCCTCATCTTCAAAAACTATATCTAATGGAATATCCTCAGGGACCAACAGGTTTTCATGAGGTGGATGGGCCAGAACAACTCTTACCACATCCTTGGCTTTCACCTTATAATTGGCCTTCACTATCGTCTCATTGACTAAAACGTTACCGGCCTTTATAGCAAGTTGTATTTTGTTTCGGGTGGCATTTTCAATGAAATTCATCAAAAATTTATCTACACGCAATGGCTCCTGACCTTCACTGGCTTCAAATTTAAAATGCTCGTAAAGATCATCGTTAACATTGTAGTTCTCCTCATTTTCAGCCATAGTACATCGCAGATTGTAACAGTTCTTTCACTTATTTTATAGAATCTCTGTCGACCAAACCATCACCCAATACCAGGTCAATCACAGAATTTTTGGGCAATTTATCTCCAGGACTTAATTCTTTCCCCCTGTACTCCAATCCTCGAACCACGTCATACCCAATATCCTTGATAAATCTCTCTTTACCCATTCTAAAGCCTTGTGATTTGAGTTGAATAACCACCTGCCTTTTGGTTTGATCCAAAACATTTGGTATGGTGATATTTCTATAATTAGATGGATTCAATGTGAGGTATATCTTTCGGTTTTCCTTTACAAAATCTCCTGGTATCGGGTCTTGCTCAATCACTGATTTTGGTGGAAACTTGGGATTGAAACTGGCGGAATCGATCACGACATATCTCAGATTAAATTCCTCCAGTATTTTCTCTGTTTCGGCAAGGCTCAACTTTTCTAATACGGGAACCTGTATTTTATCATCGTGCTTTGTATGGAATTTAAGCCAACTGGCCAATCCAAAGACCAATAGCAAAGAAATCGCAATGACCAGAATCACAGTTCTTAAAAACTCCTTACTTTTAATATATTGCAATAAACTCATGTCAAAATTTAATTTTTCAAATATACTTCAAAAATATAACTGATCATCAGATAAACAGTCATTTCAAGTCTTTTTTGTAAGTTTGTTTAAAGAAAACATTGTGCCAAATTAAATATTTTAATGAAAAAAAACATTGCCATTATTATGGGAGGCTATTCTTCAGAGGCTGGAATTTCTCTCCAAAGCGGAAACGTGGTTTTCGATCATCTGGATAAGGAAAAATTCAATACGTATCGCATCCATATATTAAAAGACAAATGGATATATCTTGATGAAGAAGAAAGAGAGCACCCTATAAACGTTGGAGATTTTACGACTGTGGTAAATGGGTATAAGATTAGATTTGACTTTGTATTCAATGCTATTCACGGTCATCCAGGTGAAGATGGTACGATCCTGGCATATTTTGATCTCTTAGGTTTAAAACATTCTTCCGCACCCTTTTATCAGATGGCCGTGGCATTCAACAAAAGGGATTGTCTCAGTTTATTGCAACCCTATGATATTAAAACTGCCAAGTCTATTTATCTCAATAAAGGAGATGAGATTCATATGGACACTATTCTGAATACAGTAGGTCTGCCGTGTTTTGTAAAACCAAATAGAGCCGGTTCCAGTTTTGGCATAAGTAAAATTCACTCAGCAAAGGAACTGGTTCCTGCTCTGGATAAAGCATTTGAAGAAGATGATGAAATTTTGATAGAAGCCTTTTTAGACGGGACCGAAGTTTCAGTCGGAGTGATAAAATACGACGGAAAAATAAAGGTCCTACCCATAACTGAAATTGTAACCGAAAATGATTTCTTCGATTATGAAGCTAAATACATGGGTCAATCTCAAGAAATTACTCCGGCGAGGATATCCGAAATACAAAGAGAAAAAGTAACAGAAGCCGCTACTAAAATCTATGAAAGTATGCGTTTAAAGGGTTTATCAAGAGCTGATTTTATTTTTGTAAATGATGAACCGTATTTTATTGAACTGAACATGGTTCCAGGATTGGCACCAGAAAGCATACTTCCAAAACAAGCAAGAGCAGCTGGAATTTCTCTGTCATCGCTATTTGAAAGTTGTATTGATATGAATTAAATATTTTCAAACAAGTAGAAAACATGAAGAAAACAGCAGTCTTTCCCGGATCATTTGATCCGTTAACCCTTGGGCACACGGATATTATCGACAGGGCCATTCCTCTTTTTGATAAGATCATTATTGCCATTGGAACCAATTCTTCAAAGGAATACATGTTTACACTAGATCAAAGAAAAGAATTCATAGAAAAAACATATGCCCACGCCCCAACGGTTGTAGTTGATACCTACCAGGGGCTTACTATAGATTATTGCAAAAAAGTTGATAGCCAGTTTATATTAAGGGGGCTTAGAAATCCCGCAGATTTTGAGTTTGAAAAAGCCATTGCCCAAACAAACAGAAAAATGTCAGAAATAGAAACTGTTTTTTTACTGACCAGCGCGGATACTTCCTATATCAGTTCGAGCATCGTCAGAGACATCATCATGAATAAGGGTGATGTATCCATGTTGGTGCCAAAAATTGTGACCCAGGAATGAGCCTGATTTAGTTATGCGATTATAGATGGTACTCTGAAAGACTCTTTGGAAATTCTTCAGGGTTTGCAGCCAAATGATATCTTGGATCATCTATAGCATTGATAATCACCTGACGGAATTTTGGATCCGACTTATAAAGAAGTTCCTTACATTCCTCGCTCAAATGTTTTAAATGTATGGTCTTATTCTCAGCTTCGTACTTTTTTACCAGATTCAAAATGGCTTCCAGGGCAGAATGATCAGACACTCTTGATTCCACAAAGTCTATTTCGATGTGATCCGGGTCATTTTTAACATCAAATTTATCATTAAAAGCAGAGATCGATCCAAAAAACAAAGGGCCCCAGATCTCATAAACTTTCGTGCCATCTGACTTAATTCTTTTTCTGGCCCTAATTCTTTTTGCATTTTCCCATGAAAAAACCAAAGCACTCACAATAACACCAGCAAAAACGGCAATGGCTAAATCAAAAATAACCGTAAGAGCAGAAACAAGAACAATAACAAAAACGTCGGATCTTGGAATTTTATTGATAATTCTAAAACTACTCCAGGCAAAAGTTCCTATCACTACCATAAACATTACCCCTACCAGAGCCGCAATGGGTACCCGCTCTATATAAGCAGACCCAAACAAAATAAAGGCCAGCAGCATTAGCGCAGCTACGATTCCTGACAATCTTGACCTTCCACCTGATTTAATATTGATAATCGACTGACCAATCATTGCGCAACCTCCCATTCCACCGAATAATCCGGTAACAATATTTGCTCCTCCCTGAGCCATACATTCTCTGTTACCATTTCCTCTGGTATCTGTTAATTCATCGATAAGGTTTAAAGTCATCAAAGATTCAATCAATCCAATAGCCGCCAGAATAAGGGCATATGGGAATATGAATTTTATAGTTGACCATTGAAAAGGGACCTTGCTGAATAGCTCCCATTGAAAACTGGGCAGCCCTCCTTTTAAGCCTTCTCCTCCCCCATCTCTAATAAATGAACCTACAGTTGCTACGTCAAAATTAAAAAGAATAGCTATGGTTGATACGGCCAAAATTGCCAACAGGGCCTCGGGAAGATTTTTTGTCATTTTAAATTTCGGCAAGAGCCACATCATTAACATGGTAACACCTACCAGACCGCCCATCATATACAGTTCCATTCCTTCTAACCATACCTTTTGCCCCTCGAAAGTTTTCTTAAACATTCCTAATTGTGAAAGAAAAATCACAATGGCAAGCCCGTTTACAAATCCCATCATCACCGAATGTGGTATGAGTCTTACAAATTTTCCCAATTTTAACAATCCTGCTAAAATCTGAATAAAACCCATGAGTATTACCGTTGCAAACAAATAATACAAACCAAGATTCTCGCCTGGCTCACCCATTTCATTACCACGCGCCACAAGACTCACCATAACAACCGCCAAGGCCCCCGTAGCACCAGAAATCATTCCCGGCCTCCCCCCAAAAACAGAGGTAATTAAGCCCACCATAAAAGCCGCGTAGAGTCCTACCAAAGGATCCACTCCAGCCACAAAAGCGAAGGCCACAGCCTCAGGAACCAATGCCAGGGCAACGGTTATTCCTGATAAAATATCATTCTTTACATTGGGTAATCTTCTGGATATAAACTCAGTCATCAAACTTGATTTTAAAAAGCGGCAAAGATATCATTTTCCCACAACTAACCTTGTCAAATTCTAATTTATTGATTTTCTGATTGATATGCGTTTAATAACCAAAGAATGCTTTGATATGTATTGGCTTCCACCATCTGAATATCAGCTTCCTTTACCCATCTTACCTCGCTTATTCCCTCTTCGGTCTGTGGTTTTAAATTCTTTTCTTCTGAATACATAGCAAACCAATGTGACATCTTTAATATTTCACGGTCCTTGTGTTCATAAATATGGTAAGTCGTGGGTAAGACCCCTCTCAATTGAATCTGTCCTATGCCACACTCCTCTTTAACTTCCCTTACAGAAGCCATTTCCCTGGTCTCACCGGCTTCAATTTTCCCCTTTGGTAAATCCCACCTGTCAAACCTGTAAATAAACAATAATTCATTCAGTTCATTCCTTACCAGTCCTCCAGCGGCTTCGATGACTTTAAAGCATTGAACAAACTCACGCCATAAAACAGAAAGGTCATAGTGATATATCAACACTTCTTTTTTTCCATCCAAATAATCATCAATAATGAAGTTCTGATGATTCATGTGATTCCAATAAATTAAGTTCTTGAGCCTCAGTTTCTTTACATCATCTGTTAAAATAATTGAAGTGTCATTCTTAAAAATTGTATACATTTGTAGCATGATTTTTGACAAAAATACTGCAAAAAAGACAGCTGAATTGCTTTTAAAGGTAAAAGCGATAAAATTGCAACCCGAAGACCCTTTTACATGGGCTTCCGGATGGAAATCACCAATTTATTGTGATAATAGGGTGACTTTATCTTATGTGATGATAAGAAATTACATTCGCGAAAATCTTGCAAAAATTATTTTAGAAAAGCATGGCCAGCCCGATATAATTGCCGGGGTTGCCACCGGAGCCATAGCTATTGGTGTTTTAGTTGCTCAGGAATTGGGTGTACCTTTTATATATGTAAGACCGGAACCAAAAAAACATGGTAGAAAAAACCAAATTGAGGGCTTCCTCGATACTGGACAAAATGTTGTTGTGGTTGAAGACCTGATCAGTACCGGGAAAAGCAGCCTCAATGCCGTTAAGGCACTTAAAGAAGCCGGAGCGAGAATTATTGGTATGGTGGCTATTTTTGATTATGGATTTGAAACTGCTGAAAACAATTTTAAAGCGTCTCATATTGATTTGACCACTTTGAGTAATTATGAAAATCTTCTTGAACAAGCACTTGAAACAAATTTTATTGCCACCAAACAATTAGGAACCCTGAAAACGTGGAGAGAAAATCCAGCTGAATGGGAGGGAAATTAGAAAGTTATGAATTTAGAAAGTCCGAAAATTACAGTTAAAAAGTCCAGCAAGGAAATATTTGAATACCTGTCAAATGTTGGCAATTTTGAGCATATCATGCCTGAAAATATTGATAAATTTGAAGCGGGTGAATCCTCCTTTTTGTTTGCCTTAAAAGGAATGCCTCAGATTGAACTCAAGTTGGAGGAGGTGATTGCTCCGAACAAAATAGTGCTGGGTTCAGCCAGTGAAAAATTCCCTTTTACGCTGACGGCCGACATTCAGGATCAGTCTGATTCTTCAAGTGACGTCCAATTATTATTCGACGGACAGTTTAACCCAATGGTTGCCATGATGGTTAAAGGGCCCTTGCAAAAATTTATAGACACCCTGGTTAAAAACATTGGTGAAAAATAGGCATACCATTGTTAGGTTCATAAATAGGAAATTTCTTTAAAATTATACGCCGTCACAACTTCTTGCTGATTTTCAACCAGTAGTAATCCTTTTTGACTGACGCCTTTTATGACCCCCATAAATCGTTGACCTGCTTTGTCCTCAAACATATGAGCCTTGTTTTTTCTGAACAGGTGCTGATCATAGGCCTGCCAAAGTTCATCGTATTTCCGCTTAAAAATAAGTTCGAATTGATGCCGTATGGAATCAATAATTTCCTGTAACAAAATATCTCTGTCCAGCTCCTTACCTGTTAATTGTTTCACCGAAACCGCGAATGGCAAGTCCCGGGAGAAACTATTCTGATTCACATTAATTCCAATACCAATAATTGTTTGATTGATTTCGTCTCCCATCAACGTATTTTCAATCAAGATTCCTCCCAATTTCTTCGATACTGCCATAATGTCGTTAGGCCATTTTATTTTTAATTTTGGTAAATTATATTTTATTAAGGCATTAAAAATTCCCAGCGACACGGCACAATTCAACAAAAACTGGTCTCTTGCCTTGACACTTTGTAACTGAACTAAGATACTGCAAATCATATTTTTGCCTCTTTCGGACTGCCAAACAGCTCCCTTCTGACCCCGTCCTTTAGATTGGTAATCTGCTGTGACAACCACCCATTTTCCCAAATCCTCTTTTTTGGCGATTTGCCTCAAATAGGAATTCGTTGAATCTATGGCATCAAGTTTGACTAAATACATATATAATATTGCATGTGTGGTTCCACGAAAGTGATAAAAATGTAATACATTTGCAAGAAATTTTTAATAAATTAATGGCAAAAAAAATTGTGAATTCAGATCTTTTGATCACTGAAATTGTGAGAGGGATTGAAGATGTTAAAGGGGATCATATTACAATACTAGATCTAAGAGAAATTGAAAATACGGTTTGTGAATATTTTATTATTTGTGAGGGTAATTCCAACACTCAGGTCAGTGCCATTTCGAATTCCATTCAAAAAATTGTAAGTAAAAGCCTAAAAGACAAACCCTGGCACGTTGAAGGAGAGTCAAATGCTGAATGGATATTACTTGATTATGTGAATATTGTAGTTCATGTATTTCAAAAACATGTTAGAGAATATTATAACCTCGAGGGGCTTTGGGGTGATGCTAAAATAACAAACATTAAAAGTGCTTATTAGCATCAAACATTAAACTTTACCAATGAAAAAAGAAAACTCAAATAAAGAAAATAATAATTCACCGTTCAAGCAATTTAATTTCAAGTTCAATTTCTATTGGATTTATGGAATTATTTTTGCGCTTTTGATCGGGTATCAGTTATTGAACAGTTCTGATTTAGCCAGTAATAAACTGACACAAAATGAATTTAAAGAGATCTTAAACGACAATGATATTGAACAGATCCTCATCGTTAACGGAGATATTGCTCAATTAACCATTAAAAGTGAAGCACTTAATACTAAGGACAAATATAAAAAGTATAAAAATCCTTCTGTATTCGGACAAACTTCACCAGTGTATATCTATGATTTTGGTGATCTTCAAAATTTTGAAAAGAATCTTGATAGCTCCAAAAAAGAGTTTGATCTTGATTTTGACAAAGACAATACAACCAGGACAAGTTTCTTCGATTCGTTTTTAGTCTGGCTGCCTTTTATTTTTATCATCGCTCTATGGTTCTTTTTTATGAAAAGAATGTCAGGCGGCGGCGGTGGCGGTGGCGGACAGATATTTAATATCGGTAAATCAAAAGCCAAAATATTTGATGAAAACACCAAAGTCAGGACATCCTTCAAAGATGTAGCTGGCCTCGAAGGGGCGAAAGAAGAAGTTCAGGAAATAGTTGATTTTCTTAAGAATCCTGATAAATATACGAACCTTGGAGGTAAAATCCCGAAAGGAGCCTTATTGGTTGGGCCTCCGGGTACCGGTAAAACACTTTTGGCAAAGGCGGTTGCCGGAGAAGCGGGTGTTCCTTTCTTTTCTTTATCGGGGTCTGATTTTGTTGAAATGTTTGTTGGTGTTGGAGCGTCCAGAGTGCGGGATTTATTCAAACAGGCTGCAGTCAAATCGCCATCAATCATATTTATTGATGAAATAGATGCGATTGGACGAGCAAGAGGAAAAAACAGCATTACAGGTGGAAATGATGAAAGAGAAAATACACTGAATCAATTACTGACCGAAATGGATGGATTTGGAACCGATGTCAACGTGATTGTTTTGGCTGCAACAAACAGAGCAGATGTGCTTGACAAGGCATTAATGAGAGCCGGAAGATTTGACAGACAGATCTATGTTGACCTGCCCGATAAGAATGAAAGAAAACAGATTTTTGAGGTGCATGTAAAACCTCTAAAATTGTCAAAGGATGTGGATTTAGAGTTCCTGTCAAAACAAACGCCTGGTTTTTCAGGGGCTGATATTGCGAACGTTTGTAATGAGTCTGCTTTGGTTGCCGCGAGAAAGAGTAAAAAAAGCGTTCACCATCAGGATTTCCTTGACGCTGTTGATAGAATTGTCGGCGGTTTAGAGAAGAAAAACAAAATTATAACACCCAAAGAGAAAAGGACCATTGCCTACCACGAGGCCGGACACGCAACAGTTAGCTGGATGCTTGAACACGCTGCCCCATTGGTGAAAGTTACTATAGTACCACGAGGAAAATCCCTTGGAGCTGCCTGGTATTTGCCCGAAGAAAGACAGATCGTTGAAACGGATCAAATGCTGGATGAAATGTGTGCTACTTTAGGCGGAAGAGCTGCCGAAAAGGTGATGTTCGACCGAATTTCTACCGGCGCCTTAAACGACCTTGAAAAAGTAACGCGTCAGGCCAGAGCCATCGTAAGTATTTATGGATTAAATGATAAAATTGGCAACCTTACCTATTATGACTCAAGCGGTCAAAATGAATATGGCTTTACAAAACCTTATAGTGAATATACGGCTAAAACCATAGATGAAGAGATTTCCAAAATCATTGAAAAACAGTACGATCGTGCAATAAAAATCCTGAAAGAAAATAAGGATAAACTTATTGAATTGGCCGAAATTCTCATGGAAAAAGAGGTGATATTCGAAGGGAATCTTAAAAAGATATTTGGGGCAAGACCCTTTGAAAAGGAGGTTGAGCCTGAAGTTGTTAAAGAACCCGTTTCAGAAAAAGAAAAAGTGGTTAAGGAAAAACCGGGTGATGAAATTACTGAGGAAAGCCCTAAATAATCAAAGTGTTTTTGTACATTTGAAGCATACAAATTACTTATGGGGGTTTTTGATAAATTTTTAAAAAAGATAGTTAAATTATCTCAAAAAGAGGATCCTGAAACGGTTGATGAACCCGTTGACGACTTGTCCGTTGATGAGTTATTTGTTAAAAAATTTATACACAAAGGGGGTAAGTTTTTGTATTGTTCAGATCCTGATGAGTTAGAGAAGAACCTGATTCAGGTTTTGCAGGAAAACCAATGGAATAATGTAATTACATTTGACGATGAGCTGAAGGAGCTTCTCACCAAAATAAATAGTGCTAAAACCACGAAGATTATTCCAAGCCTTCCATTCTTAACGAATTGCGAATGTTTAATTGCGAATGATGGCAGCATTCTGTTTAGCTCAAAACAACTTAAAGACAAAAAACTAAAGGACCTACCCCTGAACTTCATTGTTTGCGCGAAAACGAGTCAGATTACCAAAGACTCAAGAGACGGGATATCCGGTATTAGAAACAGGTCAGAAAAGAATGCGCCAACCATTATCAGTTCCATCAAAGATTTTATTATAAATAAAACAGAAACGGATTTTATGAGTTATGGACATACTAATTCCAAAACACTATATTTACTGCTTCTAGAAGATTTATAATTTCATGAATAACTTCACTAAACGCATTATTTTTGGCCTGCTTTATGTTGCCTTGGTTATTTCCTCATCTCTTTTAGGGGCGCTTTATTTTTATAGCTTGTTTTTATTATTGATGCTCATTTGTATCTATGAATTCATAAAGATTCTGGAACTTAAAAGTATTTATCCCTATTTATTAGGAACAACCGCCTTTCTCACGGCTGTCATATCCAATAATAATCTGATCGTCTTTGAGGAAGGTCTCTCTAAAAAAATAGTGCTTTCTATATTCCTGACTGTTATATATTTTTCCTTTATCCTTGCTTTGGTTTCGTCAAGAAAAATTGCGAAACAATATTTATCCAGGAATTTTTTATCACTCATATATGTTGCCTTGCCCTTCTCTCTTCTCATAAAGATCCCCTATTTGAATTTTGAAGGTAGTTTTGACACCTCCATTATCATTGGGATTTTCATTCTCATTTGGAGCAACGATGTCTTTGCTTTTTTAATCGGAAAAAACTTCGGCAAGCATAAATTAATAGAAAGGGTATCACCCAATAAAACTGTCGAAGGTTTTCTCGGTGGTTTTATATTCACTTTTATTGCCGCATATCTGGTGGCTAATCTATGTACGAGTATCCAGCCGCTTCAATGGTTCACCATAGCTATAATTGTTAGTATATTTGGTGTTTTAGGGGATTTAATCGAATCAATGTTCAAACGTCAGGCCGGGTTAAAGGACAGTAGCAACTTACTTCCCGGGCATGGAGGTTTTTTAGATAGATTGGATAGTATTATCTTTGCCACTCCATTTGTTTTCATTTATTTATTTCTGACTACATAATGTTTCATAAAGAAGGATTTAAGATCATATTAGTTGCAGGCCTAATCTTGGTTGGCGGTTTGTTGTTATTGGACAATTTTGTCGATATCTACTGGCTTCAAAAGTCACTGATGATCATTTTACTCGTTTTTTTCGTTTTGATTCTTCAGTTTTTCAGGGATCCAAAAAGGAATACCGAGCTTAATGATGACCATATTATTGCTCCGGCTGATGGTAAAGTAGTAGTGATCGAAGAGGTTGTAGAGACTGAATACTTCAAAGATAAAAGAAGGCAAATCTCAATTTTCATGTCACCTCTGAATGTACATGTCACAAGATATCCTGTTTCAGGCCTGGTTAAATACAGCCAGTATCATCCGGGAAAATATTTGGTAGCCTGGCATCCAAAGTCTTCAATTGATAATGAAAGAACAACTATTGTAGTTGATAATTCATCCCTCGGTGACATATTATACAGGCAGATAGCAGGTGCTGTTGCCAGAAGGATTGTCAATTATGCCATAAAAGGTAAAAAAGTTGTTCAGGGAGAAGATGCCGGATTTATTAAATTTGGTTCCAGAATTGATATTTTTGTACCTTTGGAAATGAAAATTTGTGTTGAACTGGAGCAAAAAACAAAAGGTGGAGAAACCATCATCGCGTCAAAATAATGAAAGATCTGGACAGAAGGTTTAAAAAAGCGTTTGAGCTGGCTTCGGCGATGACTGAAAAATTACCTCCTGACATCATGCTTCAATTTTATTCTTATTATAAACACGCAACGACTAATGATAGCCAGGTAGTGCCATCAGGAGATGACATGGTAAGAAATGCTTTTAAATTAAATGCCTATTTTCAAATTGCCAATATTTCTGCTGACCAGGCAAAAATAGAATACATTAAATTAGCTGAAAAATATACCGGTAAAAAAATATCTTAACTATAAAAATTAAATTTACTCCAACTCATGAAAAAACAATTAAATTTATTACTCATATTGAGCTTCGTATTTTTTATTCATTCTTGTAAAAAAGATAAGAAAGCAGCTGATGATTCTACTCCCGCTGCGACTTATGCTGTTGACTCAAAACGTTCCAGCGTTGAATGGACGGCCTATAAAACCAATGCCAAGGTTCCTGTAAAAGGAACTTTTAAAACAATTGAAATCCTCAAATCATCTGACGGTAAAAGCGCCTCTGAGGCATTACAAGGATTGGAATTTGAAATTCCTGTATCGAGTATTTTCACAAAAGATACGATCCGTGATGGCAAACTAAATAAGTTCTTTTTCGAGGTAATGGAAAATACGTTGAGCCTAAAAGGCAGTTTTAATATTGAAGGTGAAGATAAGGGCGCAATATCTTTGACGATGAATGGCTTGACTAAAGACATTCCTTTTAATTATGAGATGAGCCAGGATACCATACTTCTTAGTGCAGCGATGGATCTTAACAACTGGGAGGCGCAAGCAGCGGTAGAATCCTTAAATCAAGCTTGTTTGGTATTACATACAGGAGCCGATGGAGTCAGCAAAACCTGGGACGAAGTATTGATCAATGCAAAAATATTAACCGTTCAAAAATAAGCATGAAAAAGGTCACAGGAATTGGTGGAATATTTTTCAAGAGTTCTGACCCTGAAAAAGTAAAGAATTGGTATCATAAAAATTTAGGTCTGACAGTTGATGCCTATGGCTCGCCTTTTGAATTTCGTAACGCGAATAACCCTGAAGAAATTAATTATCTTCAATGGAGCCCTTTTAAGGATGATACCAAATACTTTGAGCCATCCAAGAAAGATTTTATGATCAATTACAGGGTGGATAACCTTGAAGTCCTGGTTGAAGAGTTGAAAAAAGAAGGCGTTACAATCTGTGATGAAATTGAGCGCTTTGATTATGGCAAGTTTATTCACATCATGGATCCGGATGGCAACAAAATTGAGCTATGGGAACCGGTTGATCAGGTTTTCACGGATCGTCTCGATGGAAAAACCACCAAATAAATAAATTTGTTCCCGCTAAAGCGCGTGTAAACGCTCTTCCAGCATAGCAATTTTTGCCAGGGCATCAGCTTCCTTTTTTCTTTCATTAAGAATAACTTTTTCAGGCGCATTATTTACGAATCTCTCATTCGAAAGCTTCTTCCTTACCGAATTCAGAAATCCCTTATTATATTCAAGCTCTTCTTTTATCTTACTGATCTCTCCCTCAATATCTATACTTTCAGCATAGGGAATAAAAAATTCATTCGCTCCTATTCGAAATGATAAGGCCTGCTCTAATTTTTCATCAACCTCATGGATCTGAGATATATTACACAACTTTCTGATCAAGTCAAAAAACTCCGTGTTTATTGCCTCTTTTTTTAGGATATTTACTTCAAGTGCCTCCTTGAAAGACAAATTCTTTTCTTTACGGATATTTCTTATCGCTGAAATTATTTCTTTGACTACTTCAAACTCGGCTAAAATGTTCTCATTGAACTCCACATTAATCGGATAATCAGAAACAATCAATGCCTCAGTAATTTTTCTATCTCTTAAATACTGCCAGATTTCCTCTGTAATAAATGGCATAAAAGGATGAAGTAACCTCAGGTTATCCTCAAAAAACTTCATAGTGGCCTCCATAGTTTCACGGTCAATGGGCTTACCAAAATCAGGCTTAACCATTTCAAGGTACCAAGAGGAAAAATCTTCCCAAACCAGTTTATATATGCCCGTTAAAGCATCGGATAGCCGATATTGATCAAATTGATTATCTATAAAAGAAAGCGTCTTTTGAAACTTTGACGTATACCATTCAATCGCCATTTTTGACGATTCACTTTGTTTGGCAGTATCGGAAACCTCCCACCCTTTCACGAGTCTAAATCCGTTCCATATTTTATTGGCGAAATTTCTTCCCTGCAACATCAGGGTCTCATCAAACAAAAGATCGTTCCCTGCAGCTGAACTCATTAAAATACCCGCCCTTACACCATCAGCTCCATAAGCTTCCATCAACGCTTCGGGATCCGGTGAATTCCCAAGTGATTTTGACATTTTCCTTCGTTGCTTATCTCTTACAAGCCCGGTTAAATAAACATTTCTAAAAGGCTTTTCTCCTGTAAACTCATAGCCTGCGATGATCATTCTGGCCACCCAGAAAAAAAGAATATCGGGTCCAGTAACCAGGTCATTCGTCGGGTAATAATATTTAAACTCTTCATTATCAGGATCAACTATGCCATTAAAAACGCTAATGGGCCATAACCATGAAGAAAACCAAGTGTCCAGGGAATCCTCATCTTGTCTAAGGTCAGCTTTTGTAAGCTCCTTGTTATTTAACTTTGTCCTGGCCAATTCCAGCGCCTGATCCAAATCTTGAGCAACAACGTAGTCACTTGTGCCACTGCCGTAGTAATAAGCGGGGATTCTATGCCCCCAATACAGCTGTCTGGAAATATTCCAATCGCGAATATTTTCCATCCAGTGACGATAGGTATTTACAAATTTATTGGGTACCAATTTAATTTCATCACTCTCCAGCACCGCTTCGATAGCCGGCTTTACAAGATCCTCCATTTTTAGAAACCACTGTTCTGAAATTTTTGGTTCAATGACTACTCCTGTTCTTTCGGAGGTACCTACTTTATGCGTATAATCTTCAGTTTTAACGAGAAAGCCTTTCTCCTTCAGTTCTTGCACAATTTCTTTTCTAACAACAAACCTGTCCTTGCCTTGATAGTGTAATCCATTCTCATTTAAAGAGGCATCATCGTTAAAAATATCCACAACATCAAGTTTGTGCTTTTCCCCTATCAATTTATCATTTGGATCATGAGCCGGTGTTATTTTTAAGCTACCCGTCCCAAATTCAATATCCACATATTCATCCTGAATAATAGGAATCGATCGTCCAACAATGGGAACAATTGCTTTTTTCCCAACAAGTTGTTTAAACCTCGGATCCTCAGGATGCACACAAATCGCTGTGTCTCCTAATATGGTCTCAGGTCTTGTCGTCGCGATCTGAATAACTTCGTTGCCACCTTCAACCGGGTAATTCAAATAATATAATTTCCCTGGCTTCTCTATATAAATCACCTCCTCATCACTCAGCGTTGTTTTTGCCTCAGGATCCCAGTTCACCATGCGGTATCCCTTGTAAACCAGTCCTTTCTCATGCAGGTCCATAAATACTTTTACAACAGATTTATTAAGCGCCTCGTCCATGGTGAATTTGGTTCTTTGCCAGTCACAGGAAGCACCAAGTTTCTTTAGCTGTTCCAGGATAAGCCCCCCATGTTTATGAGTCCATTCCCAGGCATGTTCAATAAATTCCTCCCGGCTAAGGTCTGATTTCTTAATACCTTCATTCTTAAGTTTGGCTACGACCTTGGCTTCGGTGGCTATTGAAGCATGATCAGTTCCAGGTACCCAGCAGGCGTTATAGCCCTGCATCCTTTTGCGTCTGATCAGCACGTCCTGAATCGTATTATTTAACATATGACCCATATGTAAAACACCCGTAACATTTGGAGGTGGGATTACAATCGTATAAGGCTCACGCCCATCAGGCTCAGAATGAAAAAAATCATTTTCCATCCAATAGCTATACCATTTTTCCTCAACGGCCTTTGGGTTGTATTTAGTGGGTATATTCATTTGTTAAATTTTTGTAAAATAGTGTGCAAAATTACAATTTTAAGCAATAAATTCGACCTAAATCAGTTAGATTTATTCTAAAATACATTAATTTTGC
>NODE-278-length-18652-cov-4.91337_pt1 | contig 18652 bp, 14 predicted proteins | sample MGYA00139097_ERZ477577 | MGnify/ENA metagenome assembly ERZ477577
GGATATAAAATATTTGCGGCTCAGCTAAATCGAGGTGATTGGCAGAATCCACTCATTTCGAAAAATCGGCATAGTTTAAATCCGCCGGAATTCCAAACACAGCCGCTTTCTAATTACAACGCCATTATCGAGCGAGATATTTTCCGGACAAGAAAAAGTATCGATGCCACCGATGAAAAAATCATCATTGAGAAAATCAAGCCAACAGAAAAAAATCTGAAACTATGGGGAACCGTCGTTGGAAACGATCCTTCAAGAGCATATGCCATTATAGAAGAACCCAGCAAAAAGAGACGCCGGGAGAATCAGCATCTCTACAGGTATGGTGACATTGTTCAAGGCGCGCAAATAAAAAAAATCCTGCGGGAAAAAGTTATTTTGAGTGTCAACGGCAACAATGAGATCCTGCGCATTGTCGATCCCCAAAGCAGCGGCAACGTCCGCAGAATTAGGAATATGCCGAATAGGCAAGAGAGACGACCAGTTCGGCAAAGAAGATATCTTAGGAGTTCTCAAATACAAAAAGCGGTTAGCGATCTCGATAGCCTCATGTCTCAGGCGAATATCCGTCCGCACCCTGATGGCTTCAGAATAACCCGGATCCGGCCGTCTTCAATTTTTCGCCGGATGGGCTTACGCAATGGCGATATCATAAGGGCCGCCAACAACCGGCCTATCCATTCGGTTGATGACGCCATGAACATTTGGCAGGACTTAACTGCCGGAGGGAAAACCTCCTTGAAAATCAACAGACGGGGACGCACCCGAATCTTCGACTATCGTATCAGGTAAGTCAAATCGAAAATCAAATCATTATGTTTAGGCTGGCAGCAGTAACCGGCCAGACTGTTGGAACGTGCCATGAAAGAACAAGTAATTGAAAGAATCGTTGAAAACGACGGCAAAATCATCACTGAAAATGATAAACTAATAGAAGCAGAATTCTCATACAGCGAAATGGAAAAAGCAGTGAGGCTGTTCTTTGAACTAACGAAGCGGATGAACCAAAATGCAGTGCTTCGAGGAGGAAATCGACTAAGCGTTTATTACCCATAAAGCGGTATTGGTTCTGTATTTTAATACCTGATTTAGATCCCCATAGAATTCCCACCGATTATTCCATGAATTCGTACCCCCCATGCGTCATTTTTGTTTATTGGTTTGATCTCTATTCCTTGTCGGTCAATAAATCATTGTGATTCTTATTTAAAACCGTTTTCCGGAATTGATTTTTTCTCGTAACCTGATATTGTCTCTTACAAAAGGAAGCCAATAAATTGGCCGGACCTGGCTGTTTAGTATCGGCGGATGACGTTGCCGCCATTTCGACAGATCAGTGTTTAACCGGCAATGGCTACTATCTCAAAAATTAATTAACCCCAACACAACCAATCGCAACGGTATATATACGGTAGATTATGTCATTTTTGATCTACAGTTATTTACGTTGAGATTGAAACTGATAGATAGGAACATATCCTTGAAAAGAAAAATTGTTATCGCCGAAGATCAGACACTAGTTCGCAAGGGCCTGCGCTCGCTATTGGAATCTGAAGAAAATATTGAGATTGTTGCAGAAGCTGAGAATGGCCTTGAAGCCATTAAGTGCGTTGAGCAGTATTCGCCGGACCTGGTTTTGCTGGACTTGGCGATGCCAAAAATGAGCGGCTTATCTGCCCTCAAGGATATCAAAGAACAGTTCGAAGATACCAAAATACTGGTTCTTACTTTTCACACATCGGAAGAGTATATTCTGGAGGCATTTGAAAACGGCGCTGACGGGTATTGTCTGAAAAATGATACCCACAAAGAGCTTTTGACGGCAATCATCAGCTTGCTTGCCGGCAAGTCATATATCAGCCCCGCCGTTTCAGGAAAAGTATTAGAGGGATATATCGAAGGACGAAAAAAACTGAAAAAAGAGACTTCATGGGAAAGCTTGACGAAACGCGAAAAAGAGGTGCTTAAATTGGTGGGCGAGGGGTATTCGAGTGTTGAAATAGGCAGAATTCTTAATATCAGTTCCAAAACCGCCGACAAGCACCGCTCCAACATCATGAACAAATTAAATTTACACAGCGCACCGGCCTTGACCGCCTATGCCATTGAGAAAGGATTGGTAACGAAAAAAGTTTGAATTGCGTCCATGTCTGCATCGGCAAAATGCTTAATCAAAAATCATTACGTCCCAATACCCGTGTCGCCACAGCTTCATAATCCCAATTTCCGGCTTTAATTCTCAAGATTCCACTATTCCAATTTTTAACATGAAACCCTGTCTAATGAGCAGTTCGATCATTTTTTTTCGGCGGATATCATTTTTCCTAAATAAAGTCCAGGTTGAGAACACTATAAATTCCGGCAGCAAAGAGAACAATCAGCATCAAAACAATCTTGGAATTAAGTATTATCGTGATTAGTGTTCGACGTCGTATCGCTGGTTTTTTTCGAACGCCTAACCTGGAGGGCGTCAATCATAATGACCAATGGAATAATCAGAGGGAAGATAACCTAATTTTAGAACTTCAGCATAAGTTTGAATCAATTCAGTAAATTTTGATTTTTGATATGCTTCCTTATATGGTGGAGGGTATTTCGCCTCCTTTATAAAGATGCTTTTAGGAAAGCTTTTCGGTTTCAGCTCTTCCCTTATAGAGTTATAAAGAACTCTTTTGCCGTTTGCATACAATACAGTCCTGATATTTATCACCGCGCCAAGGCAGTGATAGACCGACTTTCCAGTCTGGTAAACGTCTCCTGCGGTATTTTTATCAAAAGCTTGATAAGTCCTGCAATAGCCTGTTTGTTTACAATCAATACTTAAAATGGCATCACATCCTTGAATAGTTGTTTGAGCAGGTGTATACTCATCCACCCAAACTGATTTGCTAATTGGTAAATTTTTTCCAATTGCATCTATCCCCTTTTTTTTTAAAACGTCTCTCGCTTCAGAAATTATAAATGATTGAGTCAACTGCCCAAATGCCGAAGGTATAAAAGCAGTTGATACACAAATATTCTTGATATTTAATAAAAGCCCACGATTCTTTTTATCATTTATCATCTTCTCCTTATGGCTTGCACACCCCAAAAAAGCAAAAAGGATCATTGGAATGATTAGCTTTTTAAAGTGAATTTCCTGTAAATTACGCAAATACATAATTTCACCTATTTAAATTCCAAAACCTTTGGTTATAGTAGTGGTCTGGTCTCATGATCTTTAAAGAGGGGAACATTGACCGAGAATTACAAAAATCCTCCTATTTGAGTCCGATCTGTATCCAAAAAAAGTGGTTTTGGACAAGACGCCAAGGCTCGCTCACTGCGTATGATAACAAGAGGCAAAAGCAGAAAAATTTTGACTGAGACATATAACATGAAATTTAATAATATTGAACGAAACATATTGTACCTTTTGGGTAAGGAATGGCTGACATCGAGAACCCTCGGCCCTTTTAGTACCAAGTGGATATTTGATAAATTCTCCGATATTCCGGAGGAGAATATGAAAGACGCCCTAATGACAATAGAAGCGCAAAACTTTGTGGAATTGCCCTCAAATTATGGAAACATTTCTCTCACGCAAAAGGGTTTGTCGAAAATTAATGTTATAGACCTGCCTAAAATTGGTAAAATTTCTGTGCCCAAAAAATTTTAGAGATTCAAACGGCATTTACTTTTCAAGTATTTTTTGTTCTGTAAACGAAAACTTCATAAGGTATAATCCTTTAAATTGGGTGAAATAACGAAAAGACCTTTAATGTCATGGAATCTGTCCTGATTGTGCTAAAAAACTTTATCCTGAATTGTCTAATAGGCCGCTTCGGTAATTAAAATGCAAAATGCTAAAAAGGGAAGTATTTTTGTTAGTTGGACCGCTTTCTTCTATTCTTAGTGTTGCTGTCACATTTGCTTTTCCTGACTCTCGCAATTTAAATTTTGGAGTCAGGATCTGCCAATTTGAAATTATCTATCCCAGCATATAATTAGCAATGACGGCCCAAATGAAAAAGCAGAAAACCACCCCAAAAACCGCCCTTAGGATTATACTATTCATTTTTTCGAGCCGCTTTTGATGGGCCATTTCATCCAGTTGGTCCAGAGTTTCGTCTCGGCCTTTTGGCGGTTTTAGGGGTACAAGAAGCGCAACCAACAAGACGGCCAGCAATCCAACAACTAAAAACTGCATCCAGCGAATGGCTGCCAACACAAGTCAGAAAGGACGAATCCAGACCCCGCCAGCCCATCTTTGCCGGTTGGTCTTATCTGCCATATCCAACCCAAACGTCAAATTTAACCGACAGTTTGTTCTACCACGCCTTTCACATTGCTCAGTAGCGACTTCGAGGGAATAACTACGACTTCACGATCTTTTATTGTGGTCGTGTAGCGGGGTTTGTCCTGATGCGCGATGTAGGCTTTCCTGAGTTCTTCGCTCAAGTGATTGATGCTGGTCGGTGAAAGCCCTTTTTCGTCTACCAGGGTTTTGAAGTTGACGATTTTTTGGCCACCCTCGATCCATGCGATTCCAAATTTTTTTGGAGGTTTCCCGACGAAGATGTAAACAGAATCTTCAGCTGGCACGACTTCGAGCGGTTCGTTGGTTTCGCCTGCCAGTTTTTCAAGTGGGGGGCGCACGGATTCTAACTGTCTGGCAGCTGGGGTTGATGAATCAAGTGAAGGGTAATCGTGCTTTCCGCCAAAAAACTTTCCTAAGATACCCATAGTTCCTCCTTTAGCTTTACGGCGAGCCATGGAATTCGGGAACAATGGACGTAAGCAGTCGCGGTTGTTCAGGGGATTACACGGCCTCACCTAGGTTTTCCCTGAGCCGAACTGTTGTAATAATCGATACCACACATATGTACCCATGTCAACCCTGGTTAAATTGCCCGATCCACCATCAAAGAAACGAAACCCCGCGTTGTTTTTGAAGAATCAAGCGTAAAGTATAGCGTTGACAAAACAAAACGAACATCAACATTTTCCTTATTTTTTCACTGAGATTCAGGTACTTTTCTTACTATCATCATGCGTACTAACATCTTAACAGGAAAAATTGATAATGAAATTGCAATATGATATAAAACGTTGAATATGAAGATTAATGAATTTTCTTGAATTGATATCCTAACAAACATTTTGAAGCAGGCTTTGTATCCACATGCAAAAAAAATCCCCACACAAAGAGCTGGAAAAAAAAGTTAATAGGCTAAAAAAAACGGCGGTAACATATAAACAAGCCAAGAAAAATTTAAGAACAACTCTTGAAAGGCAAGAAGGGGCATTGGAGAATCCATCTGAACCGGAAATGGCTTTTGATGTGATAGATCAAGAAGATGCTGAAGGAAAGCCGATAGAACAGGCACTAATCGTTGAACATATTTTCCGCAAGGCAATTGAGGAGTCCATTCCAGCTGGAATCGCAGGGTTTGACATGGAAGGGCACCAAATTTATGTCAATCAAGTATTCTGTGAGATGGTCGGATGGCAGGAGGAAGAACTTCTTGGGGCCCAATACCCCTTTAAATACTGGCCCACGGGCGATATGGAAAATATTGCCGCCAATTTCCAATCGGTACTAAACGGTAATGTTCCATCAAAGGGACTTGAGTTTCCATTTCGACGAAAAAATGGTGAACATTTTTGGGGCTTGGTATTAAGCGCTGCACTGACAGACAGCATCGGAAATAAAATTGGCCAATTGATGTCAGTGGCTGATATCAGTGCCCAAAAGCGTTCAGAAAAAACGATGCGAGCGCTGTCATCACGGCTTATTAATGCTCAGGAGATGGAAAGAAAAATTGTTTCACAGGATCTCCATGACAGCATTGGCGGGAAATTAACCGGTATAAAATACAGTTTGGAGAAACTAATCTCTGATTTGGAGAAGGTTCCGAATTCGATGGAAACTACTCTAAAAGATGTCCTCACCATTGTTAAAAGTACAATTGAAGAGACCCAAAGAATAACCAAACATTTACATCCATCGATATTGGATGATTTAGGACTTTTTGCCGCGATACGGGGGATTTGCCGGGAATTCAAGGAGGTTTACGCTGACATCAAGGTCACAAGCAATTTTGAGATGGATGAACATGAAGTGCCTGGGTCATTAAGGATATTGATATATCGGATACTGCAAGAGGCATTAAACAACGTTGCCAAACATAGTGAGGCGGACACGGTAAAATTGAATTTAAAAAAGAACAAACGAAAAATCGAATTATATATCGAAGATAACGGAAAGGGATTCGACTTAAGCGAAGTACTTCATGCGGATGGTCATGAACGCGGATTGGGTCTGCAGAGTATCAGAGAGCGGACTGAGCTTTTTGGTGGTTCAATCGATATAAAAACTGAAAAGGGAAAAGGAACGACGATTTGCGCAAATTGGCCTTGCTGCTGAATGGATGCCTATTTTTAAAATTGAATTTTTTCTTAATGGCATAACCCACTAATGCTGGTGCGTCGTTTGGATTTATTTTGCTCAGTCTATTTGCGTGATGTTTATCGACGGTGTTGGTGCCGATGCAAAAAATATCTATGATTTTAGGCCTTGATTAACCCTGACCTGCAAATTTAGAATCTTCTTTTCGCGTTGGGGTCGTTTCTCCAACGACATATCCGGTTTTTAATCTTACCTTCCCTCTAAATACCCTTGCCATATTTTGTCCGAAATGACGGGTACTTTGATAAATTTTTCCCGGCATTTATAGTTGGCAACAGTTCAGCTTGCATACCATCGTTGTTCGCAGATAAATGAAATTGTAGAGAAAAATACATAATTTTAGTTATTTACCATTTAAATGTACAATAGTAAATTATTGAAAATAAGCATGTTTTTTATATGACTTGGGAAAACCCCATAAGCTTTTAAATACAATGTGTCTGATTATCTGCGACGAGATGCCATAAAAGGATACATATGTACAAGATTATAATTATTGAGGAAAATATCAAACTGCGGAAGCAGATAAAACGAATATTAATATCGAAGCTTCCCTTTTTAAGCATCGCAGAGGCATCAGATGAAAAAGAAACATTTTTAGAAATCGAAGAAACACGCCCGGATTTGGTTATCATTGATATTCAATTGGCAGGTGAAAACGGACTGAACCTAACGAAAAAGATAAAAATGCAATATCCACACATACCGGTCGTTATCAATACAAACAATGATTCCCCGGAATATCGGAACGAAGCAACTTTGGTTGGTGCCGATTATTTTCTCTCAAAAAGATCAAATACAATCAATGAGCTCGTGACGCTGATCGAGTCTATTTTTTCAAAGGCGTCTGTGGCTACGAATCAGAGATCACCAGCAAAGCATGGCCAGCCCCCTCCCGAAGGTCTTCCTCATGCCGCCAGCTCTTCTGGTAGGCAATGATTTACGTAAGCAGTTGAATTTAATAGACACTGGGGAAATAAAGACAATTTATAGCGGTTCCTATGCTGCCCGCAAGGATTATCTTCTGACACGGAGGTAATTTGTCGAATAAGCAGCGGGGTGAGCGCTATGGAACACACCATGGAAGACAGATGAATCTGTTTGATGTATCTATTTTAGGGGTTGTAAATTTCTGCCTAATAAATGGCATATTCAGGGGGCTGATTAAAGAGGGCATATCCCTCATGGGTGTTATCGTCGGTTTTTGTGCTGCCTGTTACTATCACGATAGGATAGCCGCGTTATTATATACTTGGATTTCTAACGAGATATATCTCAGGATTCTTGGTTTTCTAATCGTATTTTTAGGCATTGTTGTTATAACCAATGTGTTGATACCTGTGATCAAATACGTGATTGGACTAGACTTCATAACTGGTGTTGATAGAAGCTTTGGCGGTGGAATCGGTATCATCAAGGGACTTTTTGTTTGTTGTATGATGCTGATCATTTTCACGGCATTTCTTCCCAAAGGTACCTCTTATATTGCCGAATCGACAATTTCTCGCTATTTACTTCAAGTATCCGAAAAGATAATTATAGTATCCCCAAGGCAAATGAAGCATGAATTCACTGAAAAAATTGAAGTCTACAAAAAAACATGGAAAATGCCAAGAAATGAGCCGAGATAAATAAGGAAATTCTTAGGACACAAATGCTTCAAACAATGATGAACCGGAAACGCAATCACCGAAGAATGACTTGATTTCTGCCCCCAACGATTTATAAAGTTCTTTAGCTGTGTCGAGGCGTGCAGGGCTGTAAATACATGGATTCCCTTATTACATAATGACCGGCCCTATCGTATCATTTGCATCTTAATCTCCGACGATTGAACCGGAAGACAAATTCATCCAGATAATTTTGTAGATATTCCTAATCCCCGAATTATTCTCTTGAGAAATGCCCTGTGGAATGATATTCTCCGAAAAGGTTTAATCAGCGACCACCAGCAGAGCGTGACCCCGGCCCCTTCGAGGGGCCATCCTCATACCCCCAGCGCTGCTGGTGGTCGCTGATTTGGCGGTTATCTACAAGTTGGCTAATACTTTGCTAGTGCGGGTTATGAATCCTGGTCGACACTGGTTTTCTACTGTAAAAGATGAATACGTAAAGATTGAAAAAAAGGTCGCCACAACGAGATGAAAAAATTACTAATCTTTATTCTGGTCGTAAATTTTTCTGTTTTTTTTGGCACGTTTGTTTTTGCGGCAAAGGTTAACGTGGTGCATGGCTGGCCTGCTCAGCAGGGGCAAGCCTTCGAAAAAATTATTAACGCATTCAAGGGAAAACATCCTGACATCGAAGTGATTGTTGAGGTTGTCGGGCGGGACCGCCCAGCCTATTTAGCCAGCCGACTGGCATCGGGTAACCCGCCAGATCTGACACCACACCCTTGGCTCGGACTGCAGGCGGAATGGGCCAAAGCCAATCAAATCGTATCTCTCGAGGGATTAGTAGATTCTTCCGAACTTTTGGATGCTTTAAAACCACTCGGTTATGTCAATGGAAAACTATTCGGCCTTTTTGTTTTTCCGAATGTCAAAAGCCTGGTCTGGTATAACAAACGCCAATTCGAGCGCAGAGGATACAAGCCGCCGAGATCATGGGAGGCGATGCTCACGCTTAGCAATAAAATCGCGGCGGACGGGGGAACACCATGGGCCATTGGGCTGGAATCAGGGGCCGCCAGCGGTTGGCCGGGTACCGATTGGATTGAAGATATCATGCTGCGTAGCGCCGGTCCTCAAATCTACGACCGTTGGGTCAATCATCAGATTCCTTGGACCCATCCTGCAGTTCAGCAGGCTTTTGAATATTTCGGCCAGATCGTTTTAAATCCAGATTATGTTCTGGGCGGAACGACAGGTGCGTTGACGACCAATTTTGGAGACTCGCCGTCGGCCTTATTCACCAAACCTCCCCGGGCGTTCATGCACCGTCAAGCTACCTTCATACAGGGTTTTATTCGCAGGCAAACCCCCGACCTGACACCCGGGATGGATTATGACATCTTCCCCTTTCCGCCGATAGATCCGTCGGTGGCGCAGGGCGTTCCGATTATAGTGGGCGGTGACGTCATAAACTGTTTTACCCGACGACCGGAGGTTATCGCATTTGCCAAGTTTCTTATATCCACGGAGGCTCAGGAAATATGGGTCAAAGAATTGGGTGAGCTGTCCTCCAACAAACACACCAATCCCGACCTGTTTACCAATCCCATCACCCGCAAAGCCTGGCAGATCCTGTCAAAGGCGACCATTTCCAGGTACGACGCTTCGGATATGATGCCTGGGGCTGTCGGTACCGGTTCATTTTGGACGGGGGTCCTCGACTTTGTCAGCGGCATTCCGCTGAAACGGGTACTGGAAACCATCGAGGACAGTGCCAACGACGCCTATTCCAGCAAATAAATTGAAAGCGGCAATCTGGCTTAAAGAGAGACTGATCGTTCCAAGGGCGATGGCGCATAAAACCAACAAAATCAGCGAATGCCAGCAGAGCCGAGGGTCTGAGGAAGGCTCCTTGAAGGGGCTGCGGACATGCTCTGCTGGTCATCGCTGATGCGGGAGGTGCGCGTGTTGATCACCAAACGATGGATCCCCTGGCTGTTCGTGGGTCCAGCGCTTGTTCTTATCCTTTTTTTTCTGACCTATCCCACCCTGATGACCATCCTACGGTCGTTTTATGGCAAGGGAACCCACATATTTGCCTCAACCTTAGATTTTGTTGGATTAACCAACTGGAAATTCCTTATTACCAACCCGGCGATGCTTGCTGCGCTGCGAAACAACGCTTTGTGGACCGTTGTCTTCACCTTTTGTACGCTGACTTTTGGTCTACTGTTGGCGGTGCTTTTGGATCGGGTCCGTTATGAGAAAGCCGTCAAATCGATCATTTTCATACCGGCTGCCATTTCGATGGTCGGCGCAGCGGTCATCTGGAAATTTATTTACGCCTATCGGCCCGTTGACCTATCACAAATCGGGGTGCTCAATGGGCTCATGGTTGCTTTTGGCCGAGAGCCGGTCGGGTGGTTGATCGAACGCCCATGGATTAACAATCTGGCTCTCATCGTGGTTGGCATCTGGATTTGGACGGGGTTCTGTATGGTGATTTTCTCCGCGGCATACAAAAACATCCCCAGAGATCTCATTGACGCGGCCCGAACAGACGGGGCCAACGAATGGCAGATTTTTTGGGGAATCATATTACCGCTGATGACAACGACGATTGCCGTGGTTGCCACTACCATGATCGTTCAGGTACTTAAGATCTTCGATATTGTATTCGTCATGACCAATGGCGCCTATGATACCGAAGTGATTGCCAACCGGATGTATAAGGAAATGTTTAATTTCTTCAACTACGGTCGAGCAAGTGCAATTGCCGTCATTCTTTTGTTGCTCATTACACCGATGATGATTTTCAACATTCGTAGATTCACCCGTCAAGAAATGAGTTAACGATGAACGTCAAGCGGCTGCTATTGCGAATACCTTTACATTTGATACTGCTTGCCTTTACGGTAGTCTGGCTTGTTCCGACGCTGGGCCTGCTGGTGACCTCTTTCAGGTCTCCGGAAAACATATTCGGCTCAGGCTGGTGGACGGTACTTGCCGATCTGTTCGACGTCGACCAGTATACCTTTGAAAACTATATGCAAGTTATCACCAAGCAGGGTATGGGACGCTCTTTTGTCAACAGTTTGACCATCAGTATTCCTGCGACCCTCATATCAACCTTTATGGGAGCAATGGTAGCCTTCGGTTTCGCCTGGATGAAGTTTGCCGGCCGTAAAATCCTATTTCTGCTTGTGATCGGGCTGATGGTGGTCCCCCTGCAAATGACATTTATTCCGATTCTGCCCATTTACAGCTGGTTGGGTTTATCGGGAACGTTCCCGGGAATCTGGTTGGCGCATACCGGCTACGGCCTGCCTTTGACCACGTATTTGCTTTATGCTTTCATCTCCAGAGTTCCTCGGGAACTAGTGGAGTCGGCTTCGATCGATGGGGCCTCGCCAATAAAGATTTTTTACAGAATCGTGATACCGATTTCCGTTCCAGCGCTGGCTTCGGTTTTTATCTTCCAGTTTCTTTGGGTTTGGAATGATTTTCTCGTGGCCTTGATATACTTGGGGGCCACACCGAAAGTGGTCCCTGTAACACTGACGGTGGCCAACCTTGTGACCAACCGGGGACAAAACTGGGAACTGTTGACGGCAGCGGCGTTTGTTTCCATGGCGCTCCCCCTTGTGGTCTTCCTATCTCTGCAACGCTACTTCGTCAGAGGAATTGTTGCCGGCGCGATAAAGGGCTAATAATTTGCAGGTTTATAAAAATGAATTCAGTGTTCAAGACAAAAAAAATACTGCTCGGCTGCGACCTTGACCGAACCATTATTCCCAATGGAATACAGAAAGAATCTCCCTTGGCTCGCCCCCTGCTTCGTCATCTTGCCCAGTACCCGCATATATATCTTGCCTATGTCAGTGGACGTGACCAGAAACTCATCCGTGATGCAATTGATGAATTTTACCTGCCAATGCCGGATTATGCCATCGGCGATGTCGGGACAACCCTTTACCGGATAAGTAATGACGCGTGGCAATTATCGGATGACTGGAGCGATGAGATTGGACAAGATTGGAAACGACTTGGGTGGGAGAGGCTGTCGGAATTGCTTGAAGATGAGGAAGACCTACGGCTTCAAGAACCTGACAGGCAGAGCCGATATAAAGCGAGCTATTATGCAGAGCAAAATGTTAATCATCAGCGATTGATGACTGACATTCGTCGCGTTTTGGCGGAGAACGGTGTCCGAGCACGTCTTATTTGGAGTGTTGATGAGATCGATGAAATTTGTTTGCTGGATATTATCCCTGCCCGAGCAAATAAACTGAACGCCATCCAATTCCTGATGCAACAAGAGCAATTTCCTGATAAACGTACCGTATTTGCAGGCGACAGCGGCAATGATCTGGATGTATTGACCAGCGGCCTGCAGTCGATTTTGGTGAAAAACGCCATGGATGAAGTTCGAAAAGAAGCAATTGAGACGCTTTCCCTCAAAAACATGACCCATTGTTTGTATTTACCCAAAGGAAATTTTTACGGTATGAATGGTAATTACGCTGCTGGTGTCATTGAGGGACTGGCGCATTACATTTCTGAAACCCAAGAATTGATTGCCGAGGCAGTAGAAAAAACGGGATAGCTGGAAAAGAAAGAAATGCCTCAATTTGACATCGTCTCTGACATGACCTACGATTATATAAAATTTATACTTGGTTACTGTGCAAATTACAGGCCTTTCAGGCCGCCATATGACAACAGCTAAAAAATGCGATCTCAAAAATATCACATTCAGATGTTTAGCGTACATGGCTTGCTTCGAGCAGAAAACATGCAACTGGGGCACGATGCAGATACCGGCGGACAGATCAAATATGTTGTTGAATTATGCAACGCCCTCAGTCAATCTGAGCACGTTAAGCGGGTGGAACTTTTTACCCGCTTGATTCACGATAAAGCCGTATCCGAAGACTACGCCCAGCCAGTCGAAGTGATTAACGACAAATTCAGCATTGTACGCATCCAGTGCGGCGGGAAAAAATATATTCGCAAGGAGCTCCTTTGGCCGCATTTAGATGAATATGTCGATAAAACGATTAAATACATCAAGCGTCAAAATGCCATGCCTGACATTGTCCATGGCCATTATCCTGACGGAGGGTATGTTGCGATGTCATTGGCGGAGATCTTTGGCCTACCGTTCGTGTATACCGGCCATTCCCTTGGTCGCTCAAAATGGAAACAACTGATCAATGAAGGGGCAAAAAAGGAAGATATCGTAAAGAGATATAAAATTGATCATCGGATCCATATGGAAGAAGAGATTTTAAAAAAGAGCGATGTAATCATTGCCAGCACCCACCAGGAAGTCAACGATCAATACCGGCAATATCATAACAAGGACCTCCCTAAGTTTCACGTGATACCACCGGGGTTAAATATTGAAAAATTTTATCCGTTTTATCACGATATGCTGGCGGAGACAGCCAAAGACGAAATTGAACTTTATGCCCAAGCGTCGATACTGGAGGAGTTAAACCGCTTCTTCATGCATCCTGACCGCCCGGTTATACTGTCGCTATGTCGACCGGACAAACGCAAAAATATTGCAGGGTTGATCAAAGCCTACGGCGAAGATTTAGAACTGCAATCAATGGCCAACTTAGCCATTTTTGCCGGTATTCGCAAGGACATCACAAAAATGGAAGACAATGAGCAGGATGTCCTCACCGAGATTCTCTTGCTCATGGACAAATATGATTTATATGGCAAAATTGCCATTCCTAAACGACATGACTTTGAACATGAAGTCCCTGAACTCTATCGTATTGCAGCGGAAAAAAAAGGTGTATTCGTCAATTCCGCTCTGACAGAGCCTTTCGGTCTCACATTGATCGAGGCTGCTGCTTGCGGATTGCCGATTGTAGCCCCAGACGACGGGGGCCCACGGGACATTGTTAAAAACTGCCAATGTGGCACCCTGGTAGATACGACCGATACCAAAGCTATTGCCGATGCCGTTAAACAGATAATTACCGACAGTGATAAATGGAAGCAGTATTCCAAAGCCGGTATCATGAATATTCGTCAACATTACACCTGGGAAAGTCATGCAAATTCATATATGAAACAAGTCAGTCGCATATTTGAAGAGCAAGATGAGGAGAAGATGAAGGTCGCTGTGCCGTCGGATGCTATCGGGCGACGACTTGCGCGACTGAACTATTTTATCATTGCCAATATCGACAATACACTGGTCGGCGACGGCCACGAACACCTTCCAGCACTACTAGACCTGCTTCTGCAACATCGTGATCATATCGGTTTTGGGTTGGCAACGGGTCGCACCGTTGAATCGGCAACCGAGTTTCTTGAAGAAAACCAAATACCGTTGCCGGATGTTTTGGTCGCATCTGTGGGTGCAGAAATTTACTATGGGAAAAACCTGCATTTTGGGCGCGGATGGGAAACCCACATTTCCGCCAAGTGGAACCGTGAAAAAATTGTCGGCCTGCTCGAGGATTTTGGCTTTTTAAAATACCAGAAAGATGCAGATCAGCGGCGTTTTAAAATCAGCTATGAATTTAAACCGACCAAAGATGGCCTCGCAGTGATCCATGAACGTTTGCTCAGAAATAAATGCCGTTACAATTTGATATACTCCCAGAATAGATATCTGGATATTCTTCCTTTCCGGGCATCCAAGGGCAAGGCTATCCGCTACTTGAGTTATAAATGGGAAATTCCCCTGGGTAACTTTTTGGTTTGTGGTGATTCTGGAAATGATGAAGAGATGCTGCGCGGAGAACCTTTGGGCGTCGTGGTGGGCAATTACAGCCCCGAGCTAAATAAGCTGAAAGAGGTCCGAGGTATTTACTTTGCCAAAAAAAAATATTCCGCCGGAATTCTTGAAGGGATTGGCCGCTATCACTTTATCGAAAAAGCCACGCAGCGATAGAGGATCAGGCACTTTGAAAACATTATTACGCCCTTGAGGAAAAATCTACGCCAATATATGGTAATATTTATTCGCCACTAGGACACCAAGACGCATAGGTGAGAATTACGCATAGGTTCCGCTTTTTGTCTTGGCGAGCTTTGTGGCGATTTTCTCTCTACTATCTACGGCGCCGAGTTTGGAGTTTATCATGAAAAATATCTTAGACGAGATAATGAGTAAAAAAGACCGCAAAGAATTCAAAGAATTTGTGACATTTGTTGCCAACCAGCCGACGACCATCTGCCTTAGAAACGGCATTATCCAGCTTTTTCGCCAGTACTGTGATCAGTATAATAAGTCTCAAAGTTTCCGCCGGAATTCATCGTTGTTCAATTTTTTAAAAAAGACGCAGGAGCTTTTCCTTGCCGATGGAACGTTGGTAATGCTGCACCGGTATTCCTTCGCAAAGTATCATTTTTGCCGGGTTCGCCTGGATGGAGAATATATGGAAGAGATCTCGCGCAACGACTTTCTGGACTTGAGGGATCTGTATTTTTTGAAAAAAAAGAAAGATAATTACCAATTGAAAATAGATTTTATGCCCTTTTATGATTTTTCCCCGTCGATTCGAGATACCCGCAGCGTCGGGAATGGTATTCGGTACTTGAATCGCTATATGTGTAGCAACATTTTCAGCCGGCCTGATGAGTGGAATGCAAAGCTCTTTCAGTTTATCCAGCTTCATCAGTATGACGGCCAGCAATTGCTTGTCAACGGTGCGTTGATCGAAGATTCAGAAATATTTTACGACAAGCTTGAAAAAATGCTGGAATGGCTAAAACGCAAAAACCCCCAAGCCTCCTACAGCAGCATAAAAACCCGAATGAAAAAGGAGGGATTTGAGGTCGGCTGGGGTAACACGGTAGAGCGCATATCAGATACCATTCAAGCCTTAGTGGACCTCATCAACGAACCCACTGATGGTTTGTTGGAGAATTTTATTTCCCGCGTGCCGATGCCCCTCATATCGAAGATTGCGATAATTTCTCCCCATGGATGGTTCGGACAAACCAATGCGTTGGGCAAACCAGATACCGGCGGTCAGGTTATTTACATATTGGATCAGGTGCGAGCCCTTGAAAGTCACTTGATAAATGAAATTCGACTGACCGGATTGGACGTCAAACCCAAAATCGTCGTATTGACCCGTCTAATCCCTGAGGCAAAAGACACCAGTTGCGATCAGCGGATAGAAGAAATTTTTCAGACCGATAACAGCTATATTCTCAGAGTGCCTTTTAGAGACAGTCAGTACAATATCGTCAAGCACTGGATATCGCGGTTTAAAATTTGGCCTTATCTTGAAACTTTTACAGAGGATGCCGCCAGAGAATTGATGAGTGAATTCGAGGGCCGTCCGGACCTGATCATCGGCAATTATTCAGATGGCAACCTGGTGGCTTCCCTGCTTTCCGATAAGTTCGATGTCATCCAGTGCACCATTGCCCATGCGCTCGAGAAGACAAAATATGCGTTTTCCGACTTGCATTGGCAGGAAAATGAAAATGACTACCATTTTTCACTTCAGTATACAGCGGATATTTTTTCAATGAATAAGTCTGATTTTGTCATCACCAGCACCTTACAAGAAATCGCCGGAACCGAAAATACGATGGGTCAATACGAGTCATATCAGTTCTTTTCATTGCCTGAACTCTACCAGGTTGTCAATGGGGTCAATCTATTTGCCCCCAAATTTAATGTTATCCCACCCGGTGTCGACGAAGATTTGTACTTCCCATACGACCAAAAAGATAAACGAATACGGACCAAATGGCAGCAATGGGAAAACCGGCTGTTTAATGATACCGCTGATGACATCTATGGCAATCTGGACCAGCCGGACAAGATGCCCTTGTTCACGATGGCCCGGTTTGACAAGATTAAAAACATTACGGGCCTGATTCAGGCCTTTGGCATGAGCAAAAAGTTACAGGATTCCTGTAACCTCATTTTGGCCGCCGGCACCATTCACGTCGAAGATTCCAACGATTCTGAAGAGCGACTTGAAATCACCAAAGCCTATGACCTTATCGAAAGCTATAATCTGCATGGTAAATTGCGGTGGCTGCCCAGCATCAACAAACTTGACACCGGCGAGGCGTATCGTGTCATTGGCGATCACAAAGGGATATTCGTGCAACCCGCGTTATTCGAAGCCTTTGGTCTTACGATCATTGAAGCCATGGCCTCTGGGCTGCCCACTTTTGCACCTAAATTCGGAGGCCCCCTTGAAATCATTGAATACGGCGTCAGTGGATTTTTAATGAATACCAGCAAGCCGGAGCTGATTGCAGCAAGCCTGGAAAATTTTTTAGCGCAATGCAAAAAGGATAAGAATTACTGGGATATGATATCGGAAAACGGAATAAAAAGAGTTCGAGAACATTTTAACTGGAATTCCTACAGCCAGCGTATTATCAATTTGGCCAAGCTATATGGTTTCTGGCGCTACGCCGTATCGGGGAAAGGAATGGTAGAGTTGGATCGCTATTGCGATCTAATCTATCATTTTCTCCTTAAGGAAAAGGCTCAAAAGCTTGAATTTCAAAGGACTCCCGAGTAAATTATTCAAAAGAAAATTGATCATGAATTGGCTTGTGATAAATTTGATGTGAAACTTCACCGGTATCACCAAGGAATTGGCTGCCGTTCACGTGAAAATCCGCCGGTAGGTCCGTCGTCGGGAAGGGTAGCGAGCCAAAACGGGGGTGTCGACACCCTACGCCGATGTTAGAGGTGCCTCGTCGCCGCCCATCTCAGTGCGCACCCACCCCGGGCGAACCGAGTTGACCAGGATATTTGAGCCGCTGGATCAGCAATGCTCTTTTTTCTTAAACCGATTTCAAAAGAAATGCTGTCCTTACTGCATCTATAGCCGTTATAACGCGCTCAGGCCTCTCACAGTCGATCGAATGAAGTATTTTCACCTATTTCCGCCGGATCAGCAACTCCAAATACTATCATTTCAAATGCAATATACATGCTTGACTCCATTCAGTTGGCAATAGCAATGATATATCATGACATTAAATTAGAATGCAGCCAAAATAATTCAGAAATTATTTCATTTTAGCACCCTTTGCCTTTTTTGTGTTATCGTTAATAGTTTAGTTCAGCCGTCACATCTGAAAAAAAGTTGGGAGGAAAAGATATGCTTTACATTGGTCATTTTTCTTTTGATGAGATCGGATTGGAGCAGGAGATACGCCACGGCTATTTTACCACTGTGGTCGACACGGATAGTATTGAACGCGCCACCACCGAATTTAAGGAGCTCATTCGTTCGATGAAGAAGATGGTACGCACGTTTCAACGGATTGCCGCTGTGTACCTGGAGGATATCATCGAGTTCAAACAGGTGCCGGAGAAAGCGATCGTGAGCCGGATTCAGTCTTCCTCTGGTGAATTTCCCAAATCCATCACCCACAGTCTTCCGGGGGTCGCCAATCCTGGCATCCATGTTTATGGACTGGAAGCGGATGTCCGTGCAACCGACAATGAGCTGGACACAGACCAATACAAAGAATCCAAACCGTTTATCAAATTTTGAAAAACCAAAAAAAGAGTCGGTTCATTGGAACCTAAAAAATTCCATGATTGAACCAGCCTTATTTGAACGGC
>NODE-279-length-18648-cov-4.42839_pt1 | contig 18648 bp, 15 predicted proteins | sample MGYA00139097_ERZ477577 | MGnify/ENA metagenome assembly ERZ477577
CAAAAAATAATGATGAATTGGTTAGTGAGAACTTAAGAGCAAAAAATCAAGACTCCTTAATAATATACGATGACTTTATAAAGCCTATTTTTCAGGAGAAGTGTATTGCATGTCATAATAGTATTGATGGAATGGGTGGCCTAAGAATGGAAACTTATGGGGATCTTTTTCAGGAGAGTGATCATGGAAGAGCTATAGTGGCCGGTAATTCGGCCAAGAGCAATTTGTTTAATAGAGTAAGTTTACCCGCTGATCACGAAAAAGCTATGCCTCCGAGGGGGATGGGTTTTGGTTATACAGACATTCAACTTCTTAAGTATTGGATCAATAATGGTGCCGATAGTTTAGCCACTTTCCAATCGGAGACTATGGATGAGGAATTGATAAATCTTATAAATAGGGACTACGGACTGGATTTTAGTCCCAAACCTCACTATGAAAAAGTTAAAACAGATAGCCTGGATAAAGGGCTGCTTTCTCTATTGCGTGGCGCCGGATTTAGAGTAAACTATCTAAGTGAGGCCAACTATCTACTGGATGTAGAATTTAAAGGAAGTACCATAGGTGAAAATGAAATTAAGCTATTAAACAAAGTAGCCAATCAGATCACTTTTTTAAAAATAGTCTCTTGTAAATTATCTGATGATTTAGTAAAGACAATGCCAATCATGGAACATCTTACCAAAATAGATTTGAGTCAAAATCCTATTAACAAAGAAGTGGCCCCATATCTGGCAAAACATACTCATCTTGAAACGGCAAATTTAAATGAAACGAATATCACCTTTGAAACTACACAAAATTTGTTATCACAAGCCACTCTTACAAAGATATATGTCTGGAATACCAACTTATCGTCCACAGAAGTTTCAAACCTAATTCAGACATATCCTGAGGTTGAAATCATATCCCAGTTTGAATTTGAAGAAGTGGTGGACGCAAAATCCGTTTTTAATAAAGAATAAAAAGTCTAGCTTATATAATTCCTAACTCTTACTACCAACATCGTACTTATAAGTTCGTACTACCAACCTCGCACTTCTAACTTCACACTTCTAACTTCGTAATACCGACCTCGTACTTCCTACCTTGTATTTTTAACTTCAAAAATTCTTTTTCAAAATAAAGGTGTATTTTTCTACTATGGCGTACATTCTTAAAAACAAGAATTTAGAAATAGAAATTGACCTACCCCTTGAAAATTATAATTTTTCAAGATTTGATTGGACAGGCAAAATTGTAGCCGTAAAATTTCAAAATATCCTATTGACCAGTCCTGAAACAAATAAACCTTTAGATGAGAATGAAATCGGAAAAGGATTTTATAATGAATTTGGTATTGAAACTGCCTTAGGCTTTGAGGAGGCTGCGATTGGAGGTTGGTTTCACAAAATAGGCGTGGGATTACTAAAAAAAGAAGACCCTCAATATCAATTTGGAAAAAGTTATAAGGTAAAACCCGGCAGATTTAAGGTGACATCTAAGTCAAATAGCCTATCAATAAGTTGTGAATCACAAACAGTTAATGGGTATGCCTATTTATTAGAAAAGGTGATTCAACTAAATGACAGGGGGTTTCAAGTAAATTACCACTTAAAGAATACGGGAGATAAAGACATTCTTACCGATGAATACGGACATAATTTTATAGCAATAAATAAAGATTTAATAGGTAAGTCCTATCGCCTAAAATTTCCATTTCAACTAAAACCAGCCTTATTTAATGAAACGGTTAATCCGGAGCAAAAAGTTATTTTAGGGGAAAATGAAATTACTTTCAGTAATACCTTAGAGAAAGAATTCTTTTTTAGTAATATTTCCGGAAATGAATCCGTTGATGCCAGCTGGGAGTTATTAAACCTCCTTCATAATATTGGGATAAGAGAGACCACAAGCTTTAAGACAAGTAAAATAAATCTTTGGGGTGGGAAACACGTTATAAGTCCGGAGTTATTCTTTAATATTTTCTTAGAACCCAATCAATCTAAAAGATGGTCCAGAACCTATAGTATTTACAAGCTTAGTTAAATACAGACTTCCTTGAGGAATTAATTAGGGATCGTTCAAGGTCTAATTTAATAGTTAAGCTCTCGTCTGCATTTTTTCCAAAATGCAAAAAATGAAGGATAATAACCATTCGTCTCAAACATCCAATCACGACTTTCCTCTGTCCCCTTGTAATGCTTGTTTAAAGGATGTTCCTTATAATAGATTTTTTTAAAAGTATGCTGATTTATAAGCTCACTAAACTCTCCGACAAAGATTTGAATATCATCTATGTTGTCTTTTGAAAGTTTAAGCATAAAATCGATCGTTTTTTGAGATATGGGATACTGTTTAAAATGAGATGGTTCTAGAAGAAGGATTCTGTTTACATCCATATCTTTTTTCCAGAGTGGGTCTAAATTATAAATATTATAAATACAAGCAGGCAAGGCTTCATTAATGGAAATAGGAGTGGAAGCAGGCAAGGGGGTTGTTAATGATAGAGAGAAAGTATCCGATAAGATCTCTGGAATATTAAGGTTAGAAAAACCATCATAAGAAATGTCTAAGAAGGTATCCTTTTGATCGGTAAAACAATATTTATTGATATTATCCTGATTAGCATAATACTTCTTGTTACTGTTGGCCCCGGCGGTCCATTGCCAACTCAAGGCGTTACTTGCCCAATCAGCATCTAACAAATGATAATACATCCATTTGGCCGGAAGTTTCCAATGACTTTGCGCCACATTACAGCTAATAGAAGCGATATACATTCGCAAATGATTATGAAGATAGCCTGATTCATAAAAAAGAGCTATGCTCTTATCAATGGCAGTAATCCCCGTTTTACCATCGACAATTGCTCTGGCTATTTCCTTATTATCTACCGGATATTGAGGATGTTTAAGATCAGTATTTATGGAATCACCCTTTGCGATCCATATTTGTTGCCAATAATCCCTCCAGGCTAATTCCTGGATGAACTTTTCAATCTGAGCAGGTTTATATCCTTTGTTTAAAACGTCTGTAAGAATTTCTTTAGTTGTGATAAAGCCCCGGGAGATATATGGAGATAAATAAGTGACGGCACCGTTGATATAATTACGCGTAGTACCATATCTTATAGGATCTACAAATCGAATCCGCTGTAGAATTTCGTCATATGAAGTTGGAAAGACATGGGGTTTATGATCAAATAGTTCCATGTTAGCGTTTGCTGATCTTGTTACCTGAAATGGCCCTTTGTCGAGAACACTTAAAACGACTTATCTCAGGATTTCTTTTTTTTAGATGCTTTTGGCTGACCCCGCTATTTACCCGTTTGCGCCAGCGTTTAAAACTAGACTCCTTGAGATTTGCTCTCATGAGTCGAATAACCTCCTTTTCCGGGAGATTAAACTGAAATAATATTGCTTCGAAAGGAGTGCGATCTTCCCAGGCCATTTCAATGACGCGATCTAATTCCCTCTCCGTTAAAAGATTCTCTTTTGTTATGCTTTTTCCCAAATCAGTTCTGCGTTTAAATAAAAACTTCCTAGTGAATGAAAATGACATTGATCCGGGGCAATAAGAGAAAGGAAAGATTCCCCATTATCTCTTTGATACAAATGATAAACTTGACCCACAATAGGCTCAAAGGAGAATTTCGCCCCAAAAATGAGTTCATTATATTCATACTCTTTCATCATTTTATCATATTCCGCTTTTAACTCGGAATATCGGGTCTTAAGTTTGTGATTTACCTTATGAATACTTCTGTTTTTCCAAGCAATGGTATCCGTTGGCCTAATAACCGGTGCACCTACAGAGGTTGCATAGGGCTTTAATGCCGCATCGTATTTTTTAGTATCAGCATTGAATACTACATTATCAGGTTTTTTATCTTCAGCCATGTTACCAAACTTACTTAATCGAGCTTCTCCAATTCTTTTAAAACTTCATTTGCTTGATATGCCTTTTCATCGCTCATTTTCCTGTTGGTAGTAGAAAGGGTATGAGCCTCTTTTAAAAGCTTTTCATATTGCTCCTGTAATTTTTCCTTTTCCGATTTCTTTTTGAATAGTCCAAACATCCTTTGTTGTATTTGTTGATAGTAAGAATAATTTACTCTTATCCCTTTCTTTCTTTACAAGCCAAAGATACAAATTGTTTAATTATTTACTGTTTATGTTAAACATCTTTTAACTTAAAACAAGAAGCCATGTTTTCACTGCGTAGGTCAGAATGAGGATATTTATAAAGACAAAAGGAAATTACCCCCTGATATATATCATTCTATCCTCCTGATTTTTTTCTAGCTTTGTCTTAAAATATATATCATGAAAAATTTAATTGGAATAGATAAGGCAAAAGCCGAGGGCCTGGTAAAGGAATTAAACGATCTCTTAGCAAATTATCAACTCTTCTATCAAAATTTAAGAGGATTTCATTGGAACATAAAAGGCAAAGAATTTTTTGAATTGCATTTGAAATTTGAAGAATTATACAACGATGCAGTTATCAAAGTTGATGAAATAGCAGAGCGTATTCTAACACTTCAGGGAGAACCACTACATACATTTACTGACTACCTCAAAACTGCCGAGATAAGTGAAGCAAAAGGAATCGCAAATGGTACTGAAGGAATTAAAATTGTTGTTGATAATTTCAAGACTTTGATCAATAAAGAAAGAGTTATCCTATCCCTTGCCTCTAACGCAGATGATGAGGGTACCGTAAGTCTGATGAGTGATTATATCACTGAAACAGAAAAAACTTTATGGATGTTAGATTCGTATTTGAGTTAAGGTGTTAGTCAAAAGCAAGCAACTTAAAATATAATCCTAAGGATCCTAAACACAAATAAAAAGGTGGTCTTTAAGACCACCTTTTTTTATAATATAATCTTCTAAAAAGATCTTAGTTTAAATCAAAGCGATCTAAATTCATCACTTTCGTCCAGGCAGCTGCGAAGTCCTTAAGGAACTTTCCATGGGAGTCCTCACAGCCATATACTTCGGCTAAGGCTCTTAGTTCTGAGTTAGATCCAAAAATAAGATCAACTCTGGTCCCTGTCCACTTAAGTTCTCCGGTTATGCGATCGCGACCTTCAAAAATATCATCCTCTTCAGAAGCAGCTTTCCAGCTTATGTCCATGTCAAGCAAGTTCACGAAAAAGTCATTTGTTAGGGTTTCAGGATTCTCAGTAAAAACTCCATGTTGTGATTGACCTGTATTTGCATTAAGCACTCTTAAACCTCCCAACAAAGCTGTCATTTCCGGAGCCGTTAAAGTTAATAACTGAGCTCTATCAACCAGCATTTCTTCTGCTGACACGTCATATTTTGTTTTTTGATAATTTCTAAAACCATCTGCTAAAGGTTCCAAGGCAGCAAAAGAATCGACTTCTGTTTGCTCTTCCAAGGCATCTCCACGACCAGGTGTAAATGGCACTGTTAGTTTTTGTCCCGCTTTCTCCGCAGCTTCTTCAATTGCTGCAGATCCGGCTAAAACAATCAAATCTGCCATAGAAACAGCCTTATCTCCTTTCTGAGAAGCATTGAACTCCTTTTGGATGGCTTCTAAGGTCTCTAAAACTTTAGATAATTGTTCTGGATTATTTACTTCCCATCCTTTTTGAGGTGCAAATCTTATACGTGCGCCATTCGCTCCTCCTCGTTTATCTGATCCTCTAAAGGTAGAGGCAGAAGCCCAAGCTGTGCCTACCAATTCAGAAATGGTATGTCCGGAAGCAAGAATCATTCGCTTTAAAGTAGCGATATCTTCTTTATTCACTAAAGCATGCTTAACACCAGGAATAGGATCTTGCCATATTAGCTCTTCTTTTGGAACCTCAGACCCTAAATAACGTGTTATTGGCCCCATATCCCTGTGAGTAAGTTTATACCAAGCTCTTGAAAAAGCATCGGCAAATTCCTCTGGATTTTCATAGAAATGCCTTGATATTTTTTCATATGCCGGATCTTCTCTTAAGGCAAGGTCCGTTGTTAACATAAAAGGAGCGTGTGTTTTATTTGGATCATGAGCATCAGGAACGGTACCTGCTCCGCCCCCCCCTTTAGGTGTCCATTGAAAGGCACCAGCCGGACTTTTGCTTAGTTCCCATTCAAATCCAAAAAGATTCTCAAAATAGTTATTACTCCACTTTGTGGGTGTTGTAGTCCAGGCACCTTCTAAGCCACTAGTTATGGTATCCCCTGCATTTCCGGAGCCAAAGGTGTTTTTCCAACCTAAGCTCTGTTCTTCTATCCCTGCTCCTGCTGGTTCTGCTCCAACATACTTGCTAGGATCAGCAGCGCCATGAGTTTTTCCAAAGGTATGTCCCCCTGCAATAAGTGCAACTGTTTCTTCATCGTTCATTGCCATCCTTCCAAAAGTTTCACGTATATCACGAGCGGAAGCCAAAGGATCTGGTTTACCATTAGGCCCTTCAGGGTTTACATAGATAAGACCCATTTGAACAGCACCTAAGGGATTTTCTAATTCCCTATCTCCAGTATAGCGTTTGTCGCCTAGCCACTCACTTTCCGGGCCCCAATAAACATCTTCTTCAGGCTGCCAAATATCTTCTCGACCCCCTGCAAAACCAAAAGTCGGCAACCCCATTGATTCTAAAGCTACGTTTCCTGCAAGAATCATAAGATCTGCCCAAGATAATTTTTTTCCATATTTTTTCTTTATGGGCCATAAAAGTAAACGAGCCTTGTCTAGGTTAGCATTATCCGGCCAGCTGTTTAATGGCGCAAAACGCTGCGTTCCAGAACCTGCCCCTCCACGACCATCAGAGATTCTATAGGTACCTGCGCTATGCCATGCCATACGAATAATAAAAGGTCCGTAGTGACCATAATCTGCTGGCCACCAATCTTGTGAAGTTGTCAAAACTTTTTCAAGATCTGCTTTCACCACTTTGAGATCTAAGGACTTAAACTCTTCAGCATAATTAAAATCCTCATCCATAGGATTTACAAGAGAAGAATTCTGACGCAGAATATTTAACTTTAGTTGGTTTGGCCACCAATCTTTATTCGTTGGGCCTCCACCTGCCGTTTGTTTCAGTTCACCACCCATAAATGGGCATTTACTAGCATCATTTACATTGTAACTAGTGGTTCCGTTTGAATTGTTTTTACTGTTATCCATATCGTGTTTTGTTTAATTTCCTAAATCCTATCAAATTTACCGAATTGTACGATAATTTAATAGGTGAGAGTATCTTTTTAAATGAATGTACTATTGATAATATCTATGGTATAATGTTTAACTCCGCGAAAATGTCTATTTTTCATATATTCATTAAATTAATTGAAGTGATTTTAACCAGATTTCTAATGAATTATCTTTATTATCAATAGAAAGCTGTTTAGATTTTTCACAGTTTAATTCTTTTGAAATTATAGAGACATAACCAACATTTATGAATAAAGCAGTTTTTTATGCATACTCCTCATGTCCGTTCTTTATGCCTGTAAAACAGCTAAAAACAACGAGAATCAGCCAAATATTATTTATATTCTTGCAGATGATATGGGTTATGGAGATATTTCCATCCTTAATAATGAAAGTAGAATATCAACTCCAAACTTAGATCTTCTGGCTAGGGAAGGAATTATTTTTACGGATGCCCATACCTCTTCATCTGTCTGCACTCCCACCCGATATGGCATCCTTACTGGTCGATATAATTGGCGAAGTCGATTAAAAAGTGGCGTGCTAACAGGGAAATCAAAGGCGCTTATTCCGAACAATAGAACCACCGTTGCCTCGATGTTAAAAAAACAAGGATATCAAACCGCCTTTATAGGAAAATGGCACTTAGGATGGGATTGGGCTCTAAAGGATTCTATTGATAATACTGGAGAAGGTTGGAATAAGGAGGATTTTGAAAACATCGATTTTACAAAACCAGTAACCAACAATCCTAATGACCTTGGCTTTGATTATGCCTATGGGCACGCAGGATCCTTAGATATGGCTCCCTATGTCTATGTAGAAAATGGAAGAGTTACCTCACAACCCGATACAATTACCGTAAACACTGGAAAATATTCATGGTGGAGAGAAGGTCCTACTGCAAAGGACTTTGTTCATGAAGAAGTGACCCCTAACTTCTTTAATAAAGCTGTTGGGTATATAAAGGAAAAGTCAAACCAGCCTAAGCCATTCTTTCTTTATTTGGCCCTGCCCTCACCTCATACACCAATCCTTCCTGCTAAAGAGTGGCAAGGGAGAAGTGGACTACTCCCTTATGCCGACTTTGTAATGATGATTGATGACTATATAGGTCGATTATTAAAAAGTGTTGAAGACATGGGTATTGAAGAAAACACTATCATTGTTTTTACAACGGACAACGGCTGCTCTCCTGCGGCAGGTATCGAGGAATTACAAAAAATGGGGCATTATCCCAGCTATATTTATCGAGGTCATAAGGCAGATATATTTGAAGGCGGACATCGAGTGCCTTTCTTTGTGCGATGGCCTTCAAAAATTAAAGGCGGCACAATTAATAATTCATTAGTTTGCACCACAGATTTAATGGCTACCCTTGCCGATTTGGTAGATTATCAGCTTATGGATAACGAAGGTGAGGATAGCATGTCTATGCTACCTTTTTTGAGTGAAGGTTTTAAGGATAATCCAACTAGAAAGACCATTATTCATCATTCCATCAATGGAAATTTTGCCATTAGAAAGGGAAAATGGAAATTGATTATGACCCCGGGATCCGGAGGATGGAGCTATCCAAACCCGAGCAAAGACAAGCTTGTTCTTAGCAAATTACCCCCAATGCAATTATATGATCTAGATAAGGATCCACAAGAAAGTATCAATTTAGTCGAAACGGAGGTTAAAAAGGTTACAGAATTGAAAGCAATATTGACAAAACAAATTAGAGACGGTAGAAGTACCCCTGGTAAAACACAAAAAAATGATTCAATAAATTTTGAATGGACGCAAATAGATTTTACGAATTAATAAATGCTTTCTTGTATTAATTTAGGAGTATGATTTAAGAAGATTTACTATAGAGAATGAGTTTTAGAAAATCCTTTATCAAAGAAAATACCAGTAAAAAAATCTCTGGCAGAGAAGAGTATTATTGATTCTATTTATTGTCCTTTCCGGTTTTGTTATATACGATTCTGTTATCCACAAGACGCCCTCTATCTATTCTTCTTAGAAATATATTATTCTAAATGGAAAAGCATTGTACAGCAGATTGATGAAAGGAAAAACAAAAAATTTCAAGGAACTCTTACTTAAATAAGTAATAATGACAAAAAAAATTAAATTTCTACTACTAATAAGCTTAATTGCAACAAGTTATTACGGAATTTCACAGATCACCTCAACGGATAACAGGCTCACAATTGATCGTATTTATTCAGGGGAATTTGAGCAAGAAAAGGAACGAACCATTCAGTGGATAGAAGATGGTGAGGCCTATATTACCATTGAAAAGTCTCAAGAAGTTGAGGAGGCAGATGAACTGGTGCATTACAATAGTGCCAGTCAAAAAAGAAGTCTTTTTATTGAGGCAAATAAGCTTGTTGTCAATAATACACCTTTACAAATAGAGAGCTTTTCTCTTTCTTCAGATGGCTCCAAAGTATTAATCTTCAATAATTCTAGCAGGGTTTGGCGATCGAATACAAAAGGGGACTACTGGGTTTATGACTTAAATGATAGTTCGTTAAAAAAAATCGGGAGGGCTTTTGAATCCTCTTCCTTAATGTTTGCTAAATTTTCATCAGACAATCAATTTGTTTTTTATGTACATAAATTTAATATCTACAAAGAGAATTTTAGTACTGCGGAAGTAGTTCAATTAACTACCGATGGTAATGGTGATATTATCAATGGGACTTTCGACTGGGCATATGAAGAAGAGTTTGGAAAAAGAGATGGTTTTAGTATTGGTCCGGCCGACAAATACATTGCCTTTTGGCAGTTGGATGCCTCAAATACTGGAACCTTCTATATGATCAATAACACAGATTCTATCTATTCTAAACCGATACCTCTTCAATACCCAAAGGTTGGTCAGGCACCTTCCGCTACCAAAGTAGGTCTGATTAATCTTCAAAATCAACAAATAGATTGGATTCCCTTAGAAGGCGGACCAAGGGAGAATTATATTCCTGGGATGCAATGGGTAAATAATGATTTGTTATTAATACAACAAATGAACCGTCATCAAAATACGCTAACCATATGGTCTTATAGCCCTTCTACTAAAACCCTAAAAAAAGTATATATTGAAAAGGAAGATACGTGGGTAGATTTAGCCTATCCCGATGTCTCTGCAAATGGTTGGGAAAATAATGACTTGACATTGGTAGACGGTGCGACTTCTTTTCTTAGAATGACCGAGAACGATGCATGGCGTCATATTTATAAAATAGAAATTGCTAACGGCGAAAAAACGCTAGTGACACCTTTTGATTTTGATGTGGCCTCCATGAGATCTGCCAATACCAAAGATGTTTACTTTATTGCTTCTCCAAATAATAGTACACAGCGATATTTATGTAAGACCGATTTAAAAGGAAAAGGGAGATACAAACGTATAACCCCTGATGAATTTAGTGGTATAAACAACTATAATTTATCCCCCAACGGAAAGTATGCTATACATACACATCAAAGCACCAAAGAAGTAAGAACGTTGCGTTTTATAAGTTTACCAGAGCACAAGGTGGTGAAAACCTTGGTAGATAACAGAACTTATAAAGAAAGGATAAATGCTCTGGAACTTCCGGATATACAATTTACCGAAGTCGTCACAGAGGAAGGAATTCCAATAGATGTTCGCATCATTTTACCTCCGGGTTTTGATAAATCCAAGAAGTACCCAGTGCTTTTTCATGTCTACGGAGAACCCTGGGGGCAAGTGGCTTTGGACAGCCAAATTGGAGAATGGAACATTTTTATGGCCCAAAAAGGCTATGTGATTATTGATATGGACAACAGAGGCACGCCCTGTTTAAAAGGCAGTGCTTGGAGGAAAAGTATTTACAGAAAAATTGGAGTTATTAATACAAGAGATCAAGCTTTGGCAGCAAAAGAAATACTAAAACTAGACTATCTGGATGAGGACAGAACGATTGTTTGGGGATGGAGCGGAGGTGGCTCCATGACACTTAATCTTATGTTTCAGTTTCCTGAAATATATAAGACCGGGATAGCTGTTGCCTCCGTATCAAATCAATTGGTTTACGACAATATCTATCAGGAGAGATATATGGGTTTGCCACAGGAAAATATGGAAGATTTTGTAAAAGGTTCTCCGGTAACATATGCAAAAAATTTAGAGGGCAACCTCCTTATTATACATGGTACGGCGGACGATAATGTACACTATCAAAGTGCGGAAATATTGATTAATGAACTAATTCTACAAAACAAGCAATTTCAAATGATGGCTTATCCAAATAGATCCCACAGCATAAAAGAGGGGGCAAATACCAGTAGACATTTATATACATTGATTACCGATTACATTCTAGACAACACACCTCCTAATTAAAGGCTGCCTTAAAGTACCAAAGATCTAAAGTGTTTAATGAAATAAACTCGACTAAATTTTTATAACTCGAAACGAATGGTTTTCTGTCTTTTTCAGTAACTTATGCATTAAAATTGAAAGATGCCATTATACACCTTAAACATAAATGACATCCCGTATGAGGTAGAAGTAAGTCCGGGTACTTCTCTACTCTGGGTCCTTAGAGAACATTTGGGGCTTACGGGAACAAAATACAGCTGCGGTATTGCCCAATGTGGCTCTTGCACTATACATATCGATGGCAAACCAATGAAGGCATGTATTTTGACAGTGGATTCCTTTGCAGGAGGGCAAAAGATAAAGACTATAGAAGGCTTATCTGAAAAAGGTGACCATCCTGTTCAAAAAGCTTGGATCAAAGCCCAAGCCCCTCAATGCGGCTATTGCCAGTCTGGACAAATAATGCAAGCCGTAGCGCTATTGGAAGAAAATCCAAAACCCACAAGGGAAGAAATAAAGAGCTACATGAATGGGATTCTTTGTCGCTGTGGTACTTATATGCGCATTGTTGAAGCTATTGAAATAGCTTCCAAAGAAAGTAATACTTAATGCTAAAGTTTATAACACTATGAAGGGTCAAATAGATAGAAGAGAATTTTTAAAATCATCGAGTGGTGTAGCCCTATTTATTGGCGTATCCGGCATATTACCCTCTTTTATATCCTGTAAAGACACTAAAAAGATTCAAGAAGTTTTAAAACAGCATTCCATTACCGCATGGGTTAGAATAACTGAGGACGGTGAAATTACTATTTATAATCCTGCTGCGGAAATGGGCCAGGGATCCATGACCTCCCTCCCGATTATATTTGCTGAAGAAATGGATGCCGATTGGACCAAAGTAAAGGTAGAATTTTCACCCCAAGAAGTAGAAATTTATGGTTCCGAAGGATGGGCTCCGGGCAGCAAACTTATGTTTACCGTAGGCAGTAGAGTAACCAAGAGCAACTACCCCCTTATGCGAAAATCAGGAGCTCAGGCGCGTTATATCCTAGTGAATTCAGCGGCAAAACACTGGAATGTTCCCCTTGAAGAGCTTAGTACAGCTGATAGTTATGTTATACATGCGAAAACTGATAAAAAAATTAGCTATGGCGAACTTATTCCTTTTCTTGATATACCGGAAAACCTTCCAAATATTAAGCCTGAAGATTTAAAAGATCATACAGCGTTTAAATTGATTGGAAAGAAAATTCCAAGAATAGAAATTCCGGCTAAAGTGGATGGCTCTGCACAGTTTGCCATTGATATTCGTTTGCCCAACATGGTTTATGCCGTTTTGGAAAGAGGAAACCTAAATGCTGCCAAGCCTAGTTTAACCAATAAGGATGAAATTCTAGCTTTGAAAGGTGTACTGAAAATAGTAGATTTTGATTATGCCATAGGAATTATTGCTGAAAGTCTCGAACAAGCCTTACAAGCAAAAAAACAGTTAAAAATACAATGGAGTAAAGCCAAAGCAACGGGCTTTAATTCCCAAGAGATTTACACTTCCTATGAAGCTATTTCCATGCAAAAAAAGAAAGGCAAAATTATTAACGAAATCGGGAGTATAGATAACAACAAAAAGGAGATCTCAAAAACATATTCCGCAAATTTTAAAAACGATTACGTATACCACGCACAAATGGAGACTCTAAATGTTATAGCGCAGGTATTACCTGATGAAAACAGAGCTGAATTGTGGGTAGGAAGCCAACAAGGAGTCGATGCCAAACTCGGGGTACCCGAGCTCCTGGATATCCCCCCGGAAAATGTAAATATCCATTTGCAATATCTAGGAGGAGGATTTGGTAGAAGAAGTATGAATGATTTTGTGCACGAAGGTACTTTATTGGCCAAAGAAATGGCACCTTCTCCGGTAAAACTAATATGGACCAGAGAAGATGATGTAGGTTATGGAGCGTTTCGTCCATTGTCCCTACAAAGATTACAAGCCGGAGTAGATAGAAATGGTGATATTATTAATTTTTCCCATTGTGTTGTGGGTGATGGTGGCCACCTCGTCGCTAGTGGCTCCAGAAATGATCATTATGATATTCCAAATCAATTAGCTGAATGGCGGGAAACCTCACACGGAATTCGATTAAAGCACTGGCGTGCGGTAGGACATGGTCCAAATAAGTTTGCCATAGAATGTATGTTAGACCAAGTTGCTTTTGATCAAAAAATAGATCCTGTAGAGCTTAGAAGAAAACTAATGAATAAGTCCCCAAGGGCATTGGCAACTTTAAATAAGGTGGCCGACATGTCTAATTGGGATACTCCTGCAGTTTCAGGAAGGGCCAAAGGAGTTGGATTTGTAGAACATGGTTCTCTTGGAACAGGGATTTGTGAAATTTCGGTAAACCAACAAAGCGGTAAAATAAAAGTACATCATTTTTGGGTCGCAATAGATGCCGGGATCATTATTCAACCCGATAATGTAAAAGCCCAAATAGAGGGAGGAATTTTAATGGGGATGAGCAGTGTACTGAAAGAACAGATTACTATAGTTGATGGCCGGGTACAACAATCTAATTTTCAGGACTATGAATTGTTGAGAATGCAGGACATCCCGGATTCTATTGAAACCTTTTTAATGTCTTCCTCCGATGGACCTGAAGGGGTGGGTGAAACCGCTACACCCATGGTGGCTGGTTGTATAGCGAATGCCTTTTTAAAGCTTACAGGAAAGCCTTTGCGGCATTTGCCCTTTACTCCTGATAGAGTTTTGGAGGTTTTGAAGAGTTAAATACCTTAAATATCACCCTAAAATGATTGTTTCTAAGGAATCGTTGTCGGACCTACCCCCAACTGTCCAAAGATGGTTGGATTATTCGGGTATAGTTGGAAAACCTGCGGTCAAAAAAGTTTACCTGAAGCAGGAGGCACTAATGCGATTGCAGCCTGATCAAGAAAAATGGTTTAAGGCAAATGCCCAACAAACATTTACTACAGAACCACCATCATTTAATTGGAAAGTATCCCTTAAAATCAATCCTCTGATTTTTGTTACGGGAAAGGACTCCTATGAAGAAGGAAAAGGAGCTATGAAAATGAAGTTATTCTCGCTATTCCCTTTAGTGAATGAAAGCAATAATCCAAAAATCAATCAGGCCACATTGCAAAGGTTTCTCGCTGAAATTGTTTGGTTTCCTTCGGCAGCTCTAAACCCTTATATCAAATGGCAGCCTGTAGACGCCCTAAGCGCAAAGGCTGTTATGACTTATAAAGGGACTGTGGGTTCAGGAATCTTTTATTTTGATAAAAATGGAGGGTTTCAAAAATTTACGGCAATGCGGTATAAAAATCTAAAAGAGAATTCAACACCACTAGAATGGACAGTGAAAGCCATCAAAACAGCGTTAAAAAATAACCTTTTGATTCCCGTTGAATTAGAAGTAGCATGGAAATTAGAAGAACAAGAATGGACATGGCTTAAACTAAAAATTGTCTCAATTCAGTATTAAAGGTTTCAATAGCTAGTCCAAAAATTCTTCACTTTTATAACACCTTTAAAGAAAAGTAAAAAAATAGTTATCTTTCAAAAGCTTTTTTGGCCTAAAACATCTGATACAATACTCATAGGTCGACTCAGCTCTTAACACAAAACCAGCCATACTTTATGAATACTAATGAATTTGTAGAAGACCTAAATTCACGATTTTTTAATGGCGAATTATCGCCTTTATTTAAGGAAGAATTACAAAAATTACCCATAGACAGACCGGATGTATTTGCCTTTGTAGAAAGAACATTTGGTTTTATACAACAAGCTGGATTACCCGCAACAGATATGTCTGTAATGCTCGGTGAAATACTGGGCTCCTTGCTGGCACGACTTTTACCTGGTGCATGGGAAGGTAGAGTTCCACCTATAACCGTTCCCGGAAGACATGCCGAAATAGATGAGTATATTAAAAAAAATCCTTGGATTTCAGCTGCAAGTAAAAATATGCTCGACATAGGGTGTGGTTTCCCTCCATATACTACCCTAGATACGGCAAACTATTTTCCAGACTGGCAGATTAAAGGAGCCGACCCCTCTTTGCCCATGTATTTGGTTCATGATGCTGAGGACAATTATGCGACTTTAGATAAAAATAAAGCTACCATCTATTTTCAACCTTCCATTCCTACCATAGAAAACTGGAATGGTCTTTTAAAAGATTCGGGGGCCACCAAAAGACGCTTCGAAGAATTATTAAATACCCTTCTTGAAACTACTCCAAAGCAAGAAGAAGGTCTGCCTAAGCTAGAAATTAATCCTATAAAATCATATGAAACCGATAGCCTCAATTTTATAAATGGAGGAATTGGACAGATAAAAATTGAACCGCAGCATGTGATAAGATGTTTTAATGTCCTTATCTACTTTGACGATGATTTCTTCCAAAACACCCTAGATTGGTTTGCAGAAAATTTAGAAGAGAAAGGTATTTTAATTATAGGCGCAAATTGGGCCGTCTCCACAGAAAATTATTATAACGTATTCCAAAAGGAAGGAGATATTCTAGTGAACAGAGAGTTTGCATTTAGCCTTGACAATATAAATCCATTTAGTGTAGTCACCTGGTATGCGAATCATGATGATGACCGACAAACTGCCGAGTTAATGAAATATATAGGAATCCTTAGAAAGGATAAAACCTTTATGGAAGAATATTATGCTATAAGCGATGCCCAGCGCAAGAAATACAAGATATGTCCAAGAGATAAACAAGGCTATTATGGAAAAGTTGACCCTTCTATTGCACCAGCAGAGATATGGGGATTGGTTAGGAAAATGCTCGATGAGCTTAATGAAGCAGGGATGAATGAAAAAGCTTCGGAAGTTCTAAGAAGATCAGGGTTAAAAGCCAGAGTAAACGAGGTGGGCCATATTGCTGTAGCAACTTAATGGGGTTATAAAAAAGAAAATGGTCATAATAATAGGAGCCGGACTCTCAGGTTTGTTGACGGCCTATCGCCTAAAAAAAGCAAAGATTCCTTTTACAATATTAGAAGCAAGAGAACGAATAGGTGGAAGAGTTCTTACTCTCTATGGTCATAATAATACTCCTGTTGAAATGGGAGCAACCTGGTTTGGACAACAGCATCATCTTCTCCTAAGTCTTTTAAAAGAACTTGGGTTAGCCTATTTTGAGCAGTACATGAAAGGCACTTCATATTACCAAGCATCCTCTATTAATCCGGCACAGGCTATAGAACTACCCAATCAGGAGCCTAGTTATAGGATAGTAGGTGGCACTAGTCAACTAATAAAACGACTTTTTAAAGAACTGGATGAAAAAGATGTTATACTAAACCAAGCAGTTAGAAAATTAACATTACAAAATAATAATCTTCTTGTAGAAACGGATAAAACATATAGAGCAAAACAAGTTATCATAACAGTGCCTCCAAAGATTTGGGCTCATCACATAAGTTTCGAACCAAAATTACCTTTTAATACGATGACGACAGCAAAAGAAACACATACATGGATGGAAGATTCCATAAAAGTTGCTTTCGTCTATAATCAAGCTTTTTGGAGAACAAAGAAACTATCAGGTGCTCTTTTTAGTAATTCAGGCCCGCTAACAGAGTTTTATGATCATTCAAACAAGGAGGAAACAGCTTTTGCGCTTTGTGGATTCTTGCATCCGGCCTATAAAAAGTTAACCGAAGATGAACGAAAGCTTAGGGTTTTAAATCAACTAAAGGAAGTATTTGGGAATGAGGCTCTTAATTTTACAGACTATTTTGAACTTATTTGGAGTTTGGAAAACCAGACATTTTTTCCCTCCAACCCACCCTTATTCCCTCATCAAAATAATGGAAATAGCCTGTTTCAAGAGTCATACTTTAATGGTCAATTATACTTTTCAGGCACTGAAAGTTCACCTCATTTTGGAGGTTATATGGAAGGTGCTGTCCACGCCGCAAATGAGGTATTTGAAAAATTAAAATTAGATATTTGATTAAAAAGCAAAGTGTTAAATTCGTAAGAAATAATTTTTATTCCCTTTTCTATGTTTACTAAGAAAACATATTCCACATACCAAATGGCCTCGTGGACCAGATTTGAAAGTTTACTTTTTTTAACGATTATTCTTATATGGGTCTCTATTTACTACTATTTTGATTTGGCTTGGTTAAGAATACCGTGGACCCCTCTGGCACTAATAGGAACTGCTGTAGCATTTGTTATCGGTTTTCAGAATAATGCAGCCTATGGAAGAATATGGGAAGCAAGAAAAATTTGGGGTGGTATCGTGAATACCTCGAGGACCTTCGGAATGTTCGTACAGGATATGGTAACCAATGAACATGCCCTCACGAAAAAAACAAAAGAAGAACTAGAAAACGAAATCCAAATACTTACCTATCGTCATATAGCCTGGATGAATGCTTTGCGACATGCCATGCGTCAGCCCAAGTCTTGGGAGACTACTGTAAATCATAGGACACATAAAGAATGGGGTATAAGACCGCCAGAATTAGACACTACTCTAGAGAAAGATTTGCAACCTTATCTTTCAGATAAAGAACTTAAATATGCTATGAGTAAAGGCAACAAGCAAACCGCCTTACTCTATCTACAATCACATCACTTGAAAAAATTAAAAGAAGAGGGAGTTATATGGGAATTCTCCTTTTTGCAACTCGAAGGTATTCTGGAAGAGTTATTTACCCAACAAGGCCGCAGTGAACGTATAAAGAATTTTCCTTACCCAAGACATTTTGCGACCCTAAATCATTTCTTTATGTGGATTTTTGTGTTACTCCTACCCATGGCTCTTGTGCCACAATTTGCTGGAATAGGTATTGAAATTGGAGAAAAACACCACCTGATTGGACAATATTTTATCTGGTTATCTGTGCCATTCTACGTTATTGTAGCCTGGATCTTTCACACCATGGAAAGAATTGGCAGGACTGGGGAGAATCCTTTTGAGGGCACTGCCAATGACGTTCCCATTTCTACTATTGCCAGAGGCATCGAAATTGACCTGCGGGAAAATTTAGGGGAATCAGTAGATCAAATCCCAGGACAATTTGAAGTAAAACACCATACACAATTTTAAATCACCATTATTTAAAGCTATTTATATAATTTTAAA
>NODE-280-length-18645-cov-20.4442_pt1 | contig 18645 bp, 21 predicted proteins | sample MGYA00139097_ERZ477577 | MGnify/ENA metagenome assembly ERZ477577
TTCAGGCCAAGGCTGCACATGAGGTATATCGCGTTTTTTCAGGTGAGAAGCCGGCTTCGTGGCTCAATCCCTGGTGACTGCACACGATATTAAAAGCCATATAAAGCGAAACGGAAAGCCCATGGTCAGTGAGTAGCTCACTATCGAGTATTCGGAAGACTTGGACCATAATACTAAGGCGTCATGAGCGGCGCCCGCCAAAGCAAGCACGGCGCTGATGTTTAAACGCCCGACGAAGGCGTATTATGATATGATGGGTAATGAATATCCCGGTGTCCGTCTGCCGTCCAACCCGGAAATCTGTCCGTTTGAAGGCGGTGTTCCGATTACGCTGAATGACGAAATCATTGGTGCTAATGGTGTTTCCGGCATTACACCGCCTAATGACGGGCAGGTTGTAGAAGCCGGCGCAAAAGCAATATCAGGGTAATCTCTCAGCGCATGTGCCTGGAATTTAGACGGATTAAGGTAGCTTTTAAAGCGCCCCTTCCTCTTTTGAAAGAAATCTAACTGATGATCTTTTCCTGCAAAGAGCAGTGTGGCTACTTGATAAATTTGATGTACTAATTTGGGTTGACGGTCCCCTTATAATATAAAGGTTCAAGCTCTACCAATAAACCTGAATTTATTCCTGATTGTATGAGAATCGGGAAAAGCCCGCCTAACGAGAGGGTTCCAATGGCAAGGTTAGATTTATAGAAAAACCGCAGAGTGAGGATAATCAGGAATAACCCTGACCTCCGATAACTCAAATATATTGAGCTTGCCGATGGTCATCTTGGCCATGGCTTCCTACTTCTTTGGTCTCTTTGCATAACACAAAGTTGGACCGATTTAACGGGGGCAGGAAGGTCGAGAAGTGAAATCCAGTGAATACTATTCGTTTGTAGGCTTATCCGGGAATCAGATAAAAAAATGGTCATTGAATGACGCCCATTCATGGAGAATTTTGCAGGAGTTAAAATCAGCGACATCTTTAATTTTTTCTTCCTTCCTCGCGCGCTTCAGGCCACAATTGTCAGGGGGCGGGCAAAAAGGTGTAATGTGCAGCCGATCTCATGCATCAACTGCGTTGTTTGCTTGAAGCCCCGGCGTGCGGGAATTCTATGAGGTAATCCCGTTGCCTGGCATGGGTGGGAAAGCAGGTCGTAACGCTGGTATCCCAGGGCGACACCAGGAACAATGAGAATTCTCCGATTTCCAGCTATCACAAGGCGACACATGCGGAGGACAGCCAACGACCCTGATGCCAGGATCTCCCCCCCCTCAGCGCCTTTTTCCGTGCTGATTTTAGGTTCTGCTTTGCCTGCGTCCCCCCTTACCACCGCCGCCACGACCGCGGCCTCCCCCTGTCCCGTCTCGTCGACCTTTGCCACCTCCTCGCCCTAATCCCCTTCCTGAATTGTCTTCTCCGGAGGCATTTCCATTATCCGCCTTATTTGGTCCACTGCTTTTGGAGAGGTCATGATTTGTTTCCTTGTCCGTTTGCTTTTGCATAATATTCTCCATTTGTTGTTTTCCTGATTTTAACAGCCCGCTTTTGAGGCTTCGGTACATATTTTGGGAAGAAACGGTTATGGTTCTTCTAACAAAATAATTACTCCATCTAGTTTGGGATACAAAATATGCGTCTGAATTCTAACAGGTCTGAAGATGTATAATTATCTTTTTGGCCCAGTCCCCTCCAGGCGCCTGGGCATTTCACTGGGAGTCGACCTTGTTCCTCTAAAGACCTGCAGTCTCGATTGTATTTATTGTGAGTGCGGAAACACTCACAATCTAACAGTTGAGCGACAGGAATATGTCCCGGTTGATGAGGTTCTTAAAGAACTTGAACGTTATTTCAGGAGTAATCCCAACCCAGAATATGTTACCTTTTCCGGGTCCGGCGAGCCAACACTTAACTCACGCATTGGTGATGTCCTGGAATTCATCCGCCAGAAGAAACCTCATCTACCGATCGCAGTGTTGACTAATGGGACGCTTCTAGGGCGGGAGGATGTGAGAAAAGCTTTGTGCAAGGCTGATCTTGTCATGCCGTCCCTGGATGGAGCCTCTGCATCGGCCCTGCAGACCATCAACAGGCCCCACAACTCTATTGACGTGGAAAGCTATATCGATGGGATTGCCCTTTTTCGTTCAGAATTCGCAGGCAGATTGAACCTGGAGGTGTTCATACTGCCTGGGCACAATGACAAACTGAAAGAGCTGGCACTTCTTAAAGGAGCCATAGGCAGAATAGATCCAGATCTGGTGCAACTCAACACCCTCGACCGACCGGGAGTAATAGCCGGCATTCATGCCGCCACGCCCAAGGAACTTCGGACGATTGCTGAATTTTTCAAGCCATTTAAGGTAGAAATCATTGCTGCTGCTCTCATTCGAAAGTCTGCTGGCTCATATCGGACCGACATCGAGTCGGCAATTATCGAGACCATAATGAGACGCCCCTGCACACCAGAAGACCTTGCGACTATTCTGGGATGCCATGTCAGTGAGATAAACAAATATCTCGGTACGCTTGAGGAAACCAAAAAAATTGAATCCGTGCTCCAAGACAGAGGGCTATTTTATCAGGTCAAAAAATAACCGTACCAAAGGAGGGGTCATTTACCTGCTGCCCTTCTAAAAAAGGAACTGCAGTTAGAAATAAATCAGACAAAACGAGCTAATTGATTGGCTCAATTTATGAAGCACCAGAATTACCACTCATTTAAAATCACGTCTTTTGAGCAAGGAACGAAATCATAAGAATTGGCATATCCAGCAAATTTCAGATTCGCACGCTGTTATTACATATCGTGAACTTTGTCAAAACCAAGAGCATCGGGAAGAAGGTGAAGTTCCCCTGCAAGCTGAAGTTGTTAGGCGTTCCAGTACTAATCTTTCAACGAAGACAGTAAACAGTTCTTGGGTCTTCAATTAAATCATCCTCAGCATCTTTCTAGAGGCAAACTGGCCGATTGATCGTTATTTCCATTTACTTGCCCCGTCTATTCCAGCAGCATATCATTTCATATTTTATTACACGATATAGCTCTTATTTATCCTTCAGGGCATCATCAAAATCACTCAATACTCACATCGACATGAAGCTCATCGCCAATTGCTCCAAGTCCATTCTCAACTGAGGTAAGAGAGAGATTTGAAGGAATCTCGACGACGATGCTCATGACATATAGTGTGGTTCCGCTTTGTGGAGAAAGCTTCACTTTCGAGCTGAGCGTTCTGATGTTGATACCGGAATCGGCGAGAAATCGGCTGATCTTGTAGACTATACCGCTCTGGTCCTCTCCCTCAACAGCAATCGTTTTAACATTCACGTCTTTTGTCGCAACAGTCTTTTCACTCGAGGCGGGACTGACAAAAGCGAAGATCTTCTTTTCCCGCTCTAGCCTTCTACACTCTGAAGAGAGAATGGTCTCAACATCTGATTGATTGCCGTTTGGCGGCGCAGACAGTTGGAGCATCATCACAAATTCTCCCCCAAGATAGGTCATCGAGGAATCTTCCAGATTGAATCCGTTCTCAAAAATGATTTGAGAAATATCGGCAACGATCCCCGGTCGATCGGGACTAAAAGCGGTTAATATAAATTTTTTCGACATGATTTTCCTTTCATCTGTTGAAATGATAATTGGTCAACTGATCAATACTCAGGGGACTGAACAACTTTAATATAAAAGATTTCAGCTTTTTTGGTAGTCCTCATAGTGGGTATGCCTTTAAATTCCTGTGGCCCTGCTTCCTCTATCAAGCGTTACCCGCTTTAGCCGCATAGACAGGGTTTTCTGGCGGCAGCGGTTTCATCCAGACGCTTAATTTTAAAGCGCTGCGGCGCACTTTTTAGCAACTCAGGTTCAGTTCCCGCTTCTTTTACGATCTGCCTGACCACGTCGATGAAGGTATCAAGTTCTTCTAAACTTTCGGTCTCCGTGGGCTCGATCATGATCGCCCCCGGCACAACCAGCGGAAAATAGATGGTCGGCGGGTGATAACCACTGTCCATGAGCCGCTTGGCGATATCAAGCGTGGTGACCTTGAACTCCCGCTGCTTTTTATCGGAGAACACCGCTTCGTGCATGCAGGGACGATCGTAGGCAAGATGCAAGTGATCCTTGAGTTCTTCTTTGATATAGCTGGCATTGAGCACCGCATACTGGCTCACCTTCTTCAGGTTCTCCGCACCCATTGTGAGGATATAGCATAGCGCCCTGACCAGTACGCCATAGTTCCCGTGAAAGCAGTGCATGCGCCCGACCGATTCAGGCCTGTCAGCCTCCAGTTTGTACATGGTGCCGTCAAACTCAACCAGCGGTGACGGAAGATATCGGGCAAGCTCGTCGGTGACCAGAACTGGTCCAGCTCCGGGTCCGCCGCCGCCATGGGGCGTCGAAAATGTTTTATGGAGATTGAGGTGGAGCACGTCAACTCCGCATTTCTTCATGTCGACAATGCCCATCACCGCATTCATATTAGCGCCGTCGCCATAGACAAGCCCGCCCTTCTCGTGGACGATATCAGCAATGTCCTTGATATTCTCCTCGAAGAGGCCGAGCGTGTTGGGATTGGTGACCATGATACCGGCTGTCTCTTCATCCATCAGTTCTCGGATCTGCTCGACTTCGAGAATACCCCGTTCACCCGATTTAATCGGAACCGGTTTGTAACCGCAGAGAGCGGCACTGGCCGGATTGGTTCGGTCGGTTAAATCAGGACCAATCAGTTGCCTTCCGGTAACTTTCATTAGAGATTACAATTACAGTGACAGTTCCTCCCATGTTAGGGGTTGTCCAGAAAATCCAAAGTTACTTGCAAGTCGTGCGAACAAAAGATGCACAGGAACAATGACATCACTTTCCAAATCCATCAAGAAAGAGTGGATATGGAGTGTCAGAATGGGATTGACTCCATATCCACTAAAGTACGGCTAATTATTATTTCGATAGATCATCTGAAAAATACTTCTTTGTTTCAGCCACGATAACGGGAGTAAGCATGATCAAACCAATGAGGTTTGGAATTGCCATTAACCCATTTAATGTGTCAGAGATATTCCAGACAATGCTCAACTTTGCTACGGCACCTACACCAACAAAAGCCACAAAAACAATCCTGTATGGCAAGACTGATTTAATGCCAAAAAGATACTCTATGGACTTCTCACCATAGTAACACCAGCCCAGGATAGTTGAGTAGGCAAAGAGCACAAGGCCGATGGTGACGATATACCCCCCCCCGGGCATTCCTGATGCAAAAGCGGTTGTGGTCAGCTCAGCACCATTCTGACCATTTGACCATACCCCCGTGAGAATTAGTACTAGACCTGTCATGGTACAAACGATGAGAGTATCAATAAAGGTCTGGGTCATGGAAACCAGGGCTTGGGTAATCGGAGACTTAGTCTGAGCTGCTGCTGCTGCTATCGGAGCACTTCCCAGCCCTGATTCGTTTGAAAAGACACCTCGTGCGACACCCATTCTGATAGCCAGCATCACAGCTGCGCCGGCAAAACCGCCAGTTGCAGCGGTTGGGCTAAAGGCGTGTTTAACGATAAGCACCAACGCACCGGGAACACCGCCAAGATTGCTAAAAATGATAAAAAGTGCAGCCGCGCTATAAAAGAAAATCATGATGGGGACAAGCACAGATGTTACCCGGCCGATTGATTTAATTCCTCCCAGAACAACGAGTGCGGTACAAATCATCAGAGTTACGCCCGTAATCCAGGTGGGGATACTGAAGGTTGCCTCAACTGCATCGGCGACGGAGTTGGACTGCACCATGTTACCAATACCAAATGCGGCAACTGATGCGAAAACTGCAAAAATTACGCCAAGCCAGGGAAGATTCAAACCTTGCGATATGTAATACATCGGCCCGCCACTCATCTCACCGTTTTCATCAACCACTCTATATTTAACGGCAAGAACAGCCTCGGCGTACTTGGTTGCCATTCCGACGAGTCCGGTAATCCACATCCAGAAAAGGGCGCCAGGTCCACCGATGGCTATGGCTGTTGCAACGCCCGCTATATTACCAGTACCCACCGTAGCTGAAAGTGCGGTCATCAGCGCCTGAAAATGAGTGATGTCGCCAGGTTCATCTCCATCTTCTTTGCGTTTTATTAGGGCAAGGTATAAGGCATGCCCCAGTTTAGTAAATTGGAGTCCTCGAAGTGAATAAGTAAGCCAGAACCCTGTGCCAACCAGTAAAATCAACATTGGCGGCCCCCAGGCAAAAGCACCGATTTTTCCTATTAACGCATCAAACGCTTCCATACAGCCTCCTTGTCTCTCTGGTTAATTTATTGAAATGGTCGAAAACAACTTATGATCAGAGCCAATGTCAAATTCCAGGCCGTTGCCACCCCCTTTGCCTGTTACGTATTAATTAGTGGGCATGCTGCAGAGCTTGATATGATAGATTTACTCACCTTCAATTTTATCATATCTGTCGTCAATGAATCCAGTGGCAGGGCCAGCAGAAGAGAAAATATTTTAGGTTTTAGACTCTTCCTGATAGCCTCCGAGAATGCATGTCATTTCAATGGCAGGTGTTTGATTTGGCAACCTTTACGATGAAGACGATCTGCCTTGTTGATATGTTTGCTCTTTCTCTGCAATTCCTGTCCAGTGAGTCTTCTTGCCCTTCGATTTGAGGGTAAGCAGACATCATCTCTGAATTATCTCTGATTTCCCGAAAGTGAAGTGCAGCCTTTACTTACATAGATTAACATTTGGGATCGACTTCTATTCTATTGCACCAGCTGCTCAACCCAACAACTGTTGGCGTAAATGTAGCGGGATTATTGTAAGGTGGCGATGGCTTGCCTTTGCTTAACATAAGGAGAGAATTATGACACAATTGGATTCGGAATTTGTAAGAAGTCAATTTCCCGCATTTTCAGAACCGTCACTAACCGGCTGGGGCTTTTTCGAAAACGCTGGCGGATCTTATACATGTCGGCAGGTGATATCCTGTCTGAACGACTACTATACACAGACCAAGGTCCAACCCTATTACAATTTCCCCGCATCGCAAAAAGCTGGGGAGGCAATGGATGAGTCCTACAGACTATTGGCAGCCTACCTTAATGTCAACGAGGATGAAGTCCAGTTCGGCCCGTCAACCACTCAGAACCTCTATGTCCTTGCCCAGGCCTTCCGGGACCTGTGGAACGAGGGGGACGAAATCATCGTGTCAAACCAAGATCACGAGGCCAACGCCGGATTTTGGAGACGCCTTGCAAAAACTGGCATCGTGATCAAGGAATGGTGCGTTGATCCTGAAACAGGATTGTTAAACCCAGATGATCTTGATGCCATGCTTTCACAAAAAACCAGGCTGCTGGCATTCCCTCATTGTTCCAATGTAATTGGACATGTCAATCCAGTGACTGAAATCGTCTCAAAGGTAAAAAATACTCGCATCTGTGTAGTTGTGGATGGGGTGGCATATGCCCCCCATGGACTGCCAGATATTGGCTCTTTAGGCGTGGATATTTACCTGTTTTCACTCTACAAAACATGGGGCCCGCATCTTGGTCTCATGACCATAAAAAAAGATGTAATGGATGCGCTGCCCAATCAAGGGCACTTCTTTAATGAACACAATATTCGAAAAAAGATGCTGCCAGCTGGCCCTGACCATGCCCAGATCGCTGCCGCCTCCGGTGTTGCTCACTATCTTGATACTGTTTATGAACACCATTTCCCTGTTATAGCTGATCAGGCAGCAAAAGGACGACATCTAAAAAAACTCTTCCAAGATCATGAGAGACGTCTGCTGGCAGGCCTCCTGGAGTGGTTGCGACAGCGCGACGATATTTACATTATTGGCCCGGATGACCCAGACCTGCGAGTTCCAACCGTATCTATCGTGCCCCAAAAGAAATCGATTGATGAGATCTTCAAGGTACTCACAGAAAAGAAACTGATGGCAGGGCAAGGACATTTCTACGGTGTCCGCCCTTTGATGGGATTGAACATCCCTATTGATACTGGTGTCCTACGATTATCATTTCTCCATTACACAACCGAGGAGGAAATCAGTCAACTCATTGAAGGCCTTTCCGCTGCTTTAGGTTGACAGACATATCGGGAATAGTCTCTGCTCACCAATTCAAGCCAGTATCGAGGTATTCCAATGGCAATTTAATTCAATAGATATTCGGAGTAAGCGCTCACCTCATCTGACTCACTAAAACAGCACTGTGGTTGTTTTTGGGAGCAGGTCAGAGCGATTCAAAAATCTACAGTAAGTTCCAGCCAGAGTTTATCCGTATCCGTCTTATATTCATCGGCGTCATAGGAGGCATAAATTGCTGATAAATCTTATCTGAAAATACCTCTGCTATTTGAAACAGTTACACTTAAGGCTACCTTAAAGGACCGGTGGTTTTGACAACGCAGTTGAGCAAAACCGAATCATCGTGAATTCATCTGCTTTATTTCTTGACTGGATATTTCGAACAACCGTATAATCGTAAATATATGAAATTATGCAATAACTATGGCCACATTGTAATACAACAGTCACAAGTAAAGGTAATGATGAAGAAAATGTGTGTGTTAACTATCACTGCAGTGTTCATTCTAGGTATAGCAGTTTCTCCGGTGTTTGCTGCAGGCGGTAAAAAACCATGGTACTGTCGGGCAAGGAGCTACTGACCAAGGGAGGACTGCCGATGCTCCTGGATACAACGCTCAAGGGAATATGGTCGACCCACCGACTGAGTAACTCATTTCCTTCCGGGTGATGTGGCTCCGAACAGACACATCGCCACTTGTTGCTTCGCGGATAGATGATCCGGAGAATATCTATCTTCGGTAGTAAAAACGTGTCACAATATCAGGCTGGAGAGTCAAATGGTTGAGTGGTTTCTTTCTCTTTCCCCAATCAAACAGGCATTTTTGGGGACCTGCTTCACTTGGTTAATGACTGCGCTTGGCGCCGGTCTGGTCCTTTTTTTTAAGAAGATTGACCGCAAGGTTATGGATGGAATGCTTGGGAGTGCGGCAGGGGTCATGATCGCCGCCAGTTTCTGGTCTCTGCTAGCTCCTGCAATAAGCATGGTGGAGGAGGCGGGGGGAACACCATGGATTCCTGCTCTTGTCGGTTTTCTCAGTGGTGGTGCTTTTCTCTGGATTGTCGATAAACTGCTGCCTCATCTACATCCTGGCTTTCCTACAAAAGAGGCCGAAGGAATCAAAACCAGCTGGCAGCGTTCTGTGCTGCTCGTTCTTGCCATAACCCTTCACAATATCCCTGAGGGACTGGCTGTTGGGGTCGCATTTGGTGCTGCCGCAGCCGGATATCCAGCAGCGACAATCGGAGCAGCTATAGCCTTGGCAATTGGCATTGGCATCCAGAACTTCCCAGAAGGTGCCGCCGTCTCAGTTCCACTGAGACGAGAGGGAATGTCAAGAAGGAAGAGTTTTATGTACGGTCAATTCTCAGGGATGGTGGAGCCAATCGCCGGTGTATTCGGGGCAATCGCAGTAGTCTACATGCAGCCACTCCTGCCGTATGCGTTGTCTTTTGCAGCGGGAGCCATGATCTATGTCGTGGCAGAGGAACTTATCCCGGAATCTCAGGCCGAGAAACATTCTGATATTGCTACAATAGGTGTAATGATAGGCTTCTCAATAATGATGACACTTGATGTTGCATTGGGCTGACATAGGAATATCTTAGCGGTCTGCAGCGTTTTTGTTTGTCTACTATTTCAGATCTGAATATTGCCCACAGAGATGAGAGTAATAATTTCCAGTGGTACTCTCACCTAGGTTAAAGAATAAGCTCAATTCTTTGGAAATGCGGGGGCTGCTGGATATTGGCAAGGGTATAATCGGCCAGCCTAAAAGGGATTTTTGCACATCTGAGTGTATGAATGTTTTCGTCCGACATACACCAATCACTTGACGACCCGATAGCGCAGCAATGTTTCATAGTCATAAGGGTTTGGCTCAATTTGTTCGAAGACTATGTACACTTCTTCATAAAACCCGCTTATTTTATAGCCTTCTTTATCGATAAATTGACGTAGTTTCTCGAGCGATTCAGGTATTGTTTCGTATGGTCCAAGGTGCAGAATCTCGGCAATTTCCGTCTCCTCTCTGCGCTCGTAGAAGATTTTCACATCTGCAGTATCTTTTATGTCGGCCAGGCCTGTTGCTGTTTCCGGGACCATTTTCGAATAATCAACGACCCAATCTTGTAATGGTGCTGTGTCTCTCTGATTCCATTGGAGATGTCGAGCGCTCATATAGCTGGGAGACAGTTTTAGTTTTCTGCTCGCGCTATACAGTGTTATCGCGGCGGTATCCATGGTGATTTCGGGATCACCGGTAATTTGGGCTACCAGTACTCTCCCCCCTGTCAGGGTGTAGATGTGGGGTTCATAGCGCTCATTGTTCATTCGCAGGTTGTAGAAAATGATGAATAGAATCGCCGGTAATAAGAAAACAACAGTTTTTACCAGAGGCCGGGTTTTCTTCATGAGACCAACTTGGGGATCAGCGGTCCATCGATTTTGGGCTTGCCAATCAACTGGGGAATAAATTGATTGAACAAAAGGACAAAAGGAACTGTCAGTGCAATACTTAGACAGGCAATTAAAGCACCACTGACAAGAATTGCCAGGAAATTGCCGGAATGTTGGGATAAGAGCCAAATAGCTAATCTGTCATTGATGAAATGATAAAATACACCGTTTAAACCAAAAATTACCAAAGTATTCCCCCCTAAAAAGAGCAGAACTCTGCTGTCAGTGGTCAACTTAGCCAGCATCATTATCAATACGCTACCAAGTATCGCCGTAAGAGGGAAAAGAATCGGGTTGCCATGGGATGAGCCAGCCAGTATCACAGCATCATAGAAGGGTATGGTGAACATTCCCTTATTCAAATCATAGGTAAAATAGACCAGAAGCAGGCAAGTGACTGCCCCCAGGAAACACTTGAAAACAGATATTTTGCCCGCCAGGAAACCGTTGCGATGCAGGTAAACCCCCACCAGATATAGCGAATACCCAGTGAATGCTTCAAGGATCATGAAATAGGGAAAGATCTTTCCATGTTGAGAAAGCATATTAGTTGGCTTTAAGAAACCAGCATTCCACGCCAAAATAGATCCTATCAAATAGTACCCGCTGGCAATCAGGATTATTTTTGAATTAGAGGTAAGAAATTTTGATGTGACGTAATGCATCATCTCCACCACAAACAAACAGATTAGAAACCATGTCGGTATATTAAAATAGGGAAAACCGGCCAGCACCGTGACAGCTATGCCTTTTACATATCCTTCAACTGTGGGGAGTTCAAGACCAACGGTAAAATCGGTTGTCCAGAAGGTCGGGATAATTAAAAGTATTGAGAGAAACAGGTAGGGAACCAGGCGTGATGCAACTTTGTTTTTCAGATAGAGACTGAACTCGATATTAGTAAGATGCTCCTTGGCAATATAGCCTGACAGGATAAAGAACAGGGGCATATGAAAAGAATAAACAAATTTATAGTGCACGGCTGCAACTGGGCTGCCTGCCTTCATATAGCTTTCAATGATATGGCCATAGAAAACTAAGGCAACGCCATAGATCCTGGCAATATCAACAAAGAGGATTCGAGAAGCAGAAAGCTGAGAGTTTGTTAACATTTTCTGTTGTTTCCTGCTGTTGTTTCTACTACGAAGCTTGGCAACGAAAAAAATTGCTTTTTGTGGGTTCCAATTTCTGCTGGTCATCACTCGATTTGACCAAGAGCAAACCCCTTTGCAAGATGGTCGCGTACAAAATAAATTAACAGCACGCCTGGGATGATCGCCAAAACTGCCATCGCACTTATCCAGCCCAGGGGGTTGAGCCCCAGTGCCATGCCTGCCCGCAATATAATAGAACCGAACGGTACCGCATCTATGGTGGTCACCCAGTTGGCGAGCAGTATTTCAACCCATGAAAAGATAAAACAAAAGAATGCGGTTACCCCAATACCTGGTGCAATGGCAGGAAGAAGAATTTTTATGAAAAAATGTGGAAAGGAATAACCATCCAATTGCGCTATTTCATCAAGCTCTCTTGGCACTGCTGAGATAAATCCTTCGAGAATCCACACTGCAATGGGAACTGTAAATAAACAATGGGCAAGTGCTACAGCAAAATGGGTATCGATGATACCAAGTGCTGAGTAAAGTTGAAACAATGGGATAGCCACCGTTGCAGGCGGAGTCATGCGGCTGACAAGAAACCAGAAAAATAAATGCTTATCACCAAGGAAAGAATAACGAGAAAAACCATAGGCTGCCGGAACGGCAACCACAAGAGATATTGCGTTATTCATGACAACATAGAGCAATGAATTGACCAGAGCCATATAGGACTGCCGATCACCAAATATTGCCTTGTAATTTGCTAAGGTTCCAATCATGGGTATGGGGGTAATACTGTTCTTGATCTCGAATTCTGTTTTAAAGCTGTAACAGACAAGAGAATATATCGGCAGCATTAAAAAAATTACATAAAGCAGCGGTAAATATTTTTTAACAATGCGACGATATTTTCCGGTGTCGCTTTTAGAATCATTGGAGGAGATGTCCCCCTTAATTCTGTCGACCTCATCTGCAGAGTTCAAATCAACACCCATAGTTAGGAAGTTCTATATCACTTTGGCCTTACATCACTTTATAAAGAATCCATGAGAACAGGACGATAATCGACAAATAGATAAGTGAGACTGCCGCAGAGTGACCTAAATCGAATTGTTTCGAAGCTGTCAGCATGAGGCTTTGGGAGAGAAATACTGTGGATTTACCCGGTCCGCCTCTGGTTAAAATAAATGGCTCAGCATAAACCATAAAACTATCTAAAAATCGCAATAAAATAGCGATCATCAACACCCGCTTTATTTTTGGCAGTTCAACATAGCGAAAAAGATTCCAACGTTTGGCACCATCAATCTTCGCCGCCTGATAATACATATCGGGGATTGCCAGCAATCCCGAGTAGCAGAGCAGGATGATCAGGCTTGTCCAGTGCCAGACATCTACAAAGACAATAATCGACCAGGCCACAATCATGTTGTTTGCATCTATCTGGAGATCGATCAATGAGAGCAGTGCACCAAGGGAACCCCATTGAGGATGGATTATTAACAACCACATAAGCCCCACAACCACCCAGGGAATCATCAGCGGAATGGCAATGGCAATGATATAAAATGGTATGAGTCTACCTTTTCTAGGCAGGGAGAGTGCGATCAAAATACCGAGCGGTACTTCAATGATCATCACCGTCGCAGAAAAGGCAAAAGTGCGGAGCAAGGTGTCATAAAACTCCTTTGAACTGAGCACCTGAATAAACCATTTGGGACCAACCCAAATAAAATCATTGCCATAGAATACATCTTGAACAGAAAAATTGACGATCGCTACCAGGGGAATAATGGTGCTGCCACCAACGACAATCAGGGCTGGTAAAATATAAAAGAAAGATCTGTTATTTATAGGTTTCATAATTGGGAGAAGTGATGGCGATAAATGAATTATGGGTACCTGGAAAATTAGATTCTGTTCACCATACCCCGACCGATCCTACCGAACTAGTGGTGCTAAGTCAATTGATCGTCCTTAGCAGATGGGTAGACCCTTTCTCTGGCAGAAGGAGCAACGATCACAAACAAGGTTTTTTGATGCTCGAACCTCAACCCTGAATCGTCAAGAATCTGTGTGTTGGAGGGGTGTATAGACTTCAGTCTATGGAGATAGAGGCCTCTTGATCGAGTCGGATAACCGCTAAGTTGAGAAAATCGCCACTTCGTGGAGGATTAAGCAAGGTTGATCTTTGCTCTGATAGTCTTTGCCTGAGAGATTTTTGGGCTAGTCAGAGATAATCAGCAATATGCTTTATCTGTGGTTTTGTATCCCTGCTCAGGATCACCAATGATAATTAATCGACACCCAAGTCTTTTAGTAAGATCAAATTTTACTCTGGAGTATATCTAGGTCATAGCCCCTCGTTTATCTCATAAGGACTGAACAAGAACAGCCTGCTAACAGCCTTGACACTTTCTGCCTATAGAAGATTGGGGAGGAACATGACAAATGAAGGCAGGTAGGTTACCACCATGAGCACCACCAGCAGGGCCACGATAAATGGCCATATTTCCTTAACAAACTGTCCGACCGTTGCCCCGGTTATCGCGCAAGTCGTAAACATCATCGAACCGAAGGGAGGTGTTATGCCTCCAATCATGATATTGACGATCATGACCAGGCCGAAATGAATCAGGTCAATATTCATGGTTTTTACAAGAGGCACCAGGAGGGGTGCGACGATGATCAGCAGGGCGCCACCCTCGAGGAACATTCCGAGCACCAGAAGCAGGACATTGATCACTGCCAGTATTATCCACTTTGATTCGGAAATTGCCAGTATACTCTTGGTCAGTTGGTGAGGGATCCGCTCCCAGCTCATATATTGTCCAAAAACCGATGCTGCGATAATGATCAACATGACAGCACTGGTTGAAAGGACAGTGTTTTTCAGGATGATGGGGAAATGTTTCCACTTGAGTTCTTTGTAAAAGAAGACACCGATGACAATACAGAACAGTACCGCCATCGCCCCAGCCTCGGTGGGAGTGAAGATACCGAAGCGGATACCGAAAATAATGCCAAACGGCAGGAGTAACCCCCAGATCGATTCCCTGAGCTGCCTGAAAATCTCTCCCGGGGTGGCCATTTTCTCCCGGCTCGGTTGGTAATTCCTTTTTTTGGCGATAAAATTAACGGTCAGCATCAGGCCCAAGCACATTAAGATTCCAGGTGTATAGCCGCCTATAAACATCTTCGCCACGGACACCTGGGCAATGAGTGCATAGATGATGAGGTTGATACCAGGCGGTATAACCGGTGCAATGGCTGAAGACGCCGCGGTGATAGCTGTGGCAAAGGGAGCGCTGTAGCCTCGTTTGGTCATCTGAGGGACCAGAATTTTCGACTGCATGGCCGCATCGGCGTTAGCGGAGCCGGAGATACCACCCATCAGAGTCGAGAGCAGGACATTGACCTGGGCCAGACCGCCCCGAAGGTGGCCGGTAAGCACATCGGCCATCTTCATGAGGCTGGAGCTGATCCCGGAATAGTTCATAATCTCACCTGCCATAATAAAAAAGGGTATGGCAAGGAGCGGAAAAGCAGCAGTAGAGGTGATAAATTTCTGTAAAATCAGGTCCGGCGGTGTACCCACGTCGCCAAAAGTGAAGTAGGCGAGTGCCGCAGCCAAAAGAGCAAAGGCAATCGGGATACTGGTGAAATAAAGAACCATTACAATGATGATGGGGAATGTTGTCATGGCCTTATTCCTTCTGGATTGCGATGCCTTTTTGCATTGTGAGGGTAGTTCCTGGGCATATTACGTAGCTTCCGACTGACGGGCTGCAGTTGAACCGAACAGCTTGACAATATCCCGATAGAGAAAAACAAGGGCATAGAGAGCCAGCAAGGTAAACCCGACCGTCAAGGCAAAGTTTACATAGAGCGCCGGAATGTCCAGGACCGGAGTTCGTTTCAGTTTGTTTGCCAGGATAAAGAGGATGCTGAGATAGGCGATATAGCTGTTGATCACCAGCATCGCGCAGTCAATCACCACGGCGACAAATGCTTGCCAGGGTGGGGGGCCGAACTTTGAAATTAAGTCAATGCCGATATGCATTTTATAACGGTAAGCTGCAGCGGCACCGATAAAGACACTCCAGATAAACGAGGTGGTCGCAACCTCTTCAGCCCAGAAAAGACCGCTGTGGAATAGATATCTCAGAGCTACGTTGACGATAACGACCAACACGGTGATACAGAGAAAAAAGCTGCTCAGGACCACATCTAAATTAGCCAATAGTTGTTTTTGTGCAGTAGACATTTCTTGATAAGAGGTGCACGGGAAGTGAGCCTCCCGTGCACCGAAGAGTAGGTTTATCTCATCGCATCAAGTGCTGTGAAAATAGCCTGGAATACCCCAGGAGTCATACCTTCCTGCTCGACATACAGAGGTTTCAGGGCGTCGCGGAATGCCTCACCGTCAACCTCGTTGAACTTTACACCGTGAGACTCAAGCTCCTTGACAACACCACCATGCTGCGACTTGAGCAGTTCCACCATGTGGTGTTCACCCTTGCTGAATTCATCTTGGATGATAGCCTGATATTTTTCGGGAATTTCACTCCAGACCTTGGTGGAAATATAAACACCGCAGGTACCGAGGATATGTCGTGTATTGGCAACGTTCTTGGTCGGGCCTTCGTATACCTTGGTACCTATATTGGTGAACTCTGAACCTTCAAGACCGTCCACAACTCCCTGTTGAACGGCGGACAGGGTCTCGCCCCAAGGCAGCGGTGTGGCAACGGCTCCCATGGCGGACAGGGTGTCAATATAGGACTTGGAGCCCGGGGTTCTGATTTTCATGCCTTTAAGATCGGCAGGGGTCTCGATGACCTTCTGGGTTATCAAGTTTCTGAAACCGTATATATAGTGCAGGGCGAGAATCTTGATGCCCTGGTCCTCGGCCTTGGCTCTCATATCGGCAACCAGATCGCTCTGGGTCAGCTTGACATACTCATCGAAGCTGCGATAAAGCATCGGCGCATAGAGTGCTTTGAAATCGGGTACATAGTCACCAATGAAGGAGGGGTCTTCAACAGAGATGAAATTTGCCCCACGAACAACCTGCTCAACACCTTCTTTGTATGCCGGGAGCTGCGCCTGTGGGAACGTCTGGATAGTGATTGCCCCGTCGGTCTTCTCTAGGATGGCTTCTGCGACGGCGTCCATGGACTTGGTCAACTGTTCAGCAGGGCTGAAAACGTGGCTCAGTTTTAAGGTGATTTTGTAGTCATCTGCAGCCAGGGCCTGGGTACCAAAAAACAGGATAATGGCAGCACTTAGAACAGAAAAGGTTTTCCTAACGTTCATGTTGACCTCCTTATTATATGTTTTCTCATGAGATTATGGCTGTCGCAACAATTGCAACAGCCTTCGTCTCTCTAGCAACCGCTCCCAGTTCTTCTCTTTTTTTTGTTCGCTGAACCCCACTGGTTGAATCCCACTTAAACAGTGACGTATCGATTATTTTCTGAAGAGCTATCAGCTCTTTCTTGGTCTGTCGTAACAACAGTTCGGGAGCATGTCTGCCCATTTCAAATGCCGCTTCCCGACACGTTGAATAAGGAATTATGCAAAAATCGAACTGTTTACTGAAATTAACAATTTGATACAGCCACCAAACCTAAAGAATACTAATCTAACTCTAATTAGATTTAAATATTTTCCAACCTGATCCTAGTATTTAAGTGCAGCATTATGGATGCAGAAGTTGTTTCCCGCCAGGCCATGTGAGACAAAAACAAGACATGAAGTAAGAGTCACTCCGAGGTAGCATTTTACGAGACAGATGACTTGACCGACGAGATCACTATCCGGATGGTTTATGCAAACCCTTACCTAACATTACTGAAGGAAGGGCTTAAGGTACTCTTTAATTGCAGCTCATTACGTGCTTTTAAGAAATCGACTAGTGAATTGTCCGGTTCATAAAGGACGAAGAAGGCACTATCTATACCTACGACGTTAATACCAATACGAATTATAATAGTGATGCTGAAGACGCTGCGCAGATGTCTGGTATGGGGCGAATCGCAGATTTCCTAGGTGAAGAACTTTTCAAACCCGACTTTCAGCAAAGTTACGCTTGCCAGATGTCATCTGTTCCCTTCATGGCCCCATAAAAAGGGGGATCAAATCTATCCTGGGGATACAGAAAGATTGTTATGAGAACTTTCGTTCTTGAGACGCTGCTGCAGATCTGCCAATCGATGCTGAGCCGATTGAAGCGCTACTTTGGCACTATAACTATCCGGATTTTTTTTGAGAATTTGACGAGCAGAAAAGAGACGTTCCTTTTCATTATCTAATGTTTTTTCGAGCCATGATTTTTGGTTCATACTTGCCTCCGTCCGACAAAAATTAGCATTCTATTTCTTTTTTTTCTTTTCTTCCTCTTTGTCTTCAGCTGGTTTTGTCGGGTAATAGTCGGTGTGTCTACACAGGATTTCGATAAAGCCTTTCAGCCGTTCTTTTTTAGTAGTTACCCTGGTTTGCTCATACTTCCCCTCTGGGCTGTCACTGAAGAAATTCAAGGTCGCGATGTTGTCATTTCTGATGGAAACACGGATATCATCAACGAAGAGATTGGGCAGGCTATTATTAATATTGAAGACACCATCTTTTCTTTTTTTATCTTCTTTGATCATGATATCGCCAGAGCTGATGTGTTCCAGATGTACACGCCATCGTCCGCTGTCTCAATTGAAGAGCTGATCTTTTGCCATCTGCTGTCAGCAGTGTCGCAACTTGCAATGCGACCTGAGTCCATAGAAGACTTCCATTTTGTTATTGGAAATCGACCATCGCCCACCGTTTTGTATAATGTTACAGAGGTCCTGAAAAAAAACTTCTTGGTCCCGACAGAGACGAAATAAACAAGCCCTTTCTTTATTTTTGGGTTCTTGCTGAACGCTTGCTTTGTTACCCCCAGGATCGCTGCTGCTTGTCCAGCGCTTATCAGGTCCTCTGCCGGCAGGCTTGCGATGG
>NODE-281-length-18623-cov-5.36514_pt1 | contig 18623 bp, 14 predicted proteins | sample MGYA00139097_ERZ477577 | MGnify/ENA metagenome assembly ERZ477577
TTCATGCCGAAAATTTTATATTCGAGAGGTCGGCACGAAAGCATAGCCGAGAACCGTTATGTACAACTAAATTCGACAATGAAATTATCTCTTCTTCTTTTTACCTTGTTTCTCTCAATGACTGGCAATGCTCAAAACTGCTTCAAAAGTTATAAGCTTAAATCCAAAGTTTTGAAAGAAAAGAGATGCGTTTGGGTAGGTCTTCCGAAAAACTACAATAAGGATAGTTCATATTCTGTAGTTTATGTCTTAGATGCAGAAGACAGATTTGATATAACTTATTCAGTCACAAAAGAACTTTTCGAGAATAAAGCAATTCCCGAATTGATAGTAGTAGGAATACCCAATATTGATAAGCTGTGCAGACTATCCGAATTTACTTTTACCGATTCAAAAATAAATGCAACGGGCAAGGAAGATACATTAGGGTATTTTTCTTCATCGTTTACCGGTAACGGGCTTTCATTTTTAAATTTTCTCGAAAGTGAAGTGGTCCCTTGCATCAACAAACAGTATAATACAAACGGTTTCAACACTCTAATGGGACATTCTATTGGAGGCTATTTTTGTGCCTATATACTTCCCATTCAAAAAACATTTTCTGCATTCCAAATTTATGATGCGAGTATATGGTTCAATGATGGAGACGCTATAAAACATCTAAAAAAAGAGCTTGATTCTGATTATGTAAACCATATATTCATATCAAAAGGTACATCATTTGACGGCCCAAGAGAAAGTGTTAATTATCATCTTGCTATGATAGATTCGCTCGGTACATTTTTAAGCGAATATCCCAATCTTAGTGTTTCCACTGCCGCTTATGAAAAAGATCATAATGGAATGTTCATCTATTCTGTGATGGATGGACTCTCAGTTCTTTTTAAAGATGAATAAATTTGCGTAATACCACCTATACTCCACCGCGATTTCATTTTCAATGGATTCAATTATCTTTAAGGATGCAGCGATATTATAGCTGCCAAGCGTTAACTTCAATTAAGAAAGAAGAACAAAAATGATTAAGGACAATAAAATGGCCAATGGATTAAGAAATCTATTACTTATAGCTCTAATTGTTTGCTCTCAACTAATCGCAAAAGCTCAGATAAATCAAAATCAACAGCATTTGCAAAAAATCGGTGTTTTGGATAGTCTCTACTCTGAAATACTTGAAGAGTCAAGAAAGTTTTATATACAAGTACCTTCTAGCTATAATGCCGAGAAAGATCAAAAATACCCTGTAGCATTGATTTTAGATGGAGAAACCTTTCTATCAACTGTAAATGATGTTCAGAATTATTATGGTGGTGGTTTTACACCAGAGATGGTTCTTGTGGGAATAGCTAATGATAAAAACAGAGTTCGAGACCTGACTACATCAACAATAACAACAAAATACGGAATGCCTTTCAACGAAAAAAACGGAGAGGCTGACAATTTTAGAAAGTTTATCCGGGAGGAACTGATTCCATTTATTGAGAGTAAATACCCTGTCACTAATTATAGAACACTCATTGGCCATTCCTATGGTGGGTTATTTACGATTTCTACATTGATACATCAACCAAATTTATTTGCCAATTACTTGGCAATCGATCCAAGCCTTGATTGGGACAACCAAAGGTTAATAAAAGAATCTGAAGAAATATTTAAAAATCAGAATTATAAGAACAAATCTTTATTTATGTCATTAAGTGGTCAATTACATATGCAGAACCCAGAAATAACAATAAACAATGTAATGCAAGACACAACAGACTATACCTTATTCCCACGTGCTAATATTACCTTTTCAAATATAGCTAAGCAAAACACTTATAACGACTTATCTTTTGTTTGGAAATTTTATCCTAAAGACATACATGGTACGGTTCCTTTTCCTTCAATTATGGACGGCTTAATTTCACTTTTTGAATGGTATCAAATGGAAAATACCGATAAAATAAACTCATTTGATACTCCTAAGGAAGAACTTCTTAGCATTATAAAATATAGAGAGAAAAAGCTCAAAGAACATTTTGGGTATAACGAGCCACCTTACCCAGAAGAACTCCTGAATATCTCAGGTTATATGAATATGGATATGCAAAAGACAGAAAAGGCGAAAATGTTCTTTGAGCTTGCTATTGAGTTTTATCCAGAAAGCGCAAATGCCTATGGTTCAATGGCAGATTTCTATGAAACCCAAAATGATATTACTAATGCAGTAAGGTTTTTACAAAAAGCTGCTGAATTAAGTGATAATGAATACTATGAAAACAGAATTCAAGAATTAAAAAATAAATAACAGAGGCTAACAAGGTATATGAGCCATACCCTTCGGGATACTGCTCATATACTAGACCGTTATTTCTAATTAAAATATTAACTATTGACTACCATAACTTGTAAAGCTAAAACTCCTAAAAGCTCAACCAGTCAACATATGGAACGCAGGTCAGAATTATTGTATTAATTCTTTTGGACTGCATTTGGAAACTTTATCAGATACTTCGTTCCTTCTTGAGTATTTTGTTCAATGTCTCCATTAAGTTGGTCGGTAAGACTTAATACAATTTGTAATCCGAGAGAAGTAGCGTTTTTGTAGTCCACATCTTCTGGTATACCACAACCGTTATCACTTATTTCTAGGCTATAACCACCAGAGGTTAATTCATTGAACGAAATATTTATTTCAGGATTTTGAGCGTTGTTAAATGCATATTTTACAGAATTCGTAATCAGCTCCATCATAATCATCCCACAATTTGTTGCTGTCTCAAGTGGTAAATTTGTATCTACAACATGGCGGTTTATCGTGATATTCCCAAGGGAATACGAATCGTTTAAATACTTTAATAGTAAATCTATATAACCCTTAAATCGTACCTCCTTGTATTCATTGGTCTTTGAAAGTGTTTCATGGATTAAGGCCATCGAATGTATTCGATGATTTATTTGATTTAAAACCTCAGCAGAGTCCTTGTTTAAGTTACTTTTTTGAAGATTGATTAGACTTGAGATAATCTGCAAGTTGTTCTTAACTCGGTGTGTAATTTCCTTTAATAAAACCTCCTTAATTTCCACGTTTTCTTTGAGCTGCTGCTCAATCTCTTTTCTTCGTACAATTTCCTTATTAAGCGTAATTACAGTTTCCTGCAGTTCTTTGGTTCTTTCCTCAACTTTTAATTCTAAGTTTTTGTTGAGTTGGGTAATTCTTTCCTCATACCTGACCTGATCAGATATATCGCGAATTGTACCTAGGACATACGTATCAGTTCCAACATTCAACACGTTACCTATAATTTCTGTGAAGTATTCAGATCCGTCTTTCCGTTGAAGATTTACCCTAATTGGCTTTCCCTCCATTTTTTCTTTACTCTCTTCAAAACTACTGTGATTTTGGTTTTTTGCCTTCATATCGAAGACTGTTAGCTTCAGAAGCTCCCCTTTAGTGTATCCAGACATGCTGCAAAAAGCAGGGTTGACAAATAAATAATTACCATCCATGTCCGCAACTGTGATTCCCTCCGTTGTTTGATTAGAAATTGCCTTGAACTTCTGCTCACTATCTCTCAGCCTATTAAGTGCAACAGATTTGTCTGTAATATCTTGTACACTTCCAAAGGACCTGATCGGATCACCATTACTGTTGAAAGTTGTCTCACACTGCTCCTCTACATAACGAATACTGCCATCTTCCAATTTAATTCGATGCTCTACTGAATAGGTATTCTTATTTTTAAGGGATTGTTCATACGCTTGTTTTACAAGCTCTCGATCTTCCTCGTGAATGAAATCCAAAAATGCTTCGTAAGATGGTTGAAAGGTTGTGGAGTCTTTATTAAAAATGACATAGACCTGATTCGACCAAGATAATTCAGAATTAATAAGGTCTAACTCCCAGAATCCAAAATTTCCAATCTCCTGAGCCCTTTCGATAGTAGTTTTCATGAACTTAAATTAGCGCAACTAATTTAATGTTTTCAAATGAATTCAATGATGCTATGAAACTATGAATAAACCTATAAATACCCCTAACAAGGAAATTGTAAAACAAAAAACAAGATCATTCATCAGGAATGGCGGGGCTTGTCAATCAAAGAACATCACCTAAATAGCATAAGGAAGAAGTACTTCGAATAATAAAGTATAGCATTTAATGAAATGCAAAAACTAAGCGCATTCTCTTAACTTTAAAACAAAATCGTAGCCAAAAGTTGGTATTACTTCATAACTTCGAACCAATATAACATTAATACACAATAGCTTGAATCGAGGAATAAGAAACACACAAATAACTATTACCGCAAACTTGATCATTGCAGTTCTATTAATAGCTTTATTATTCGGCGGTTTTAAAGCAATCGGTGAATTATTCTATTATTGGCCGTTAAACATTGGAGTCGCGATTACCGCACTCTATTTCTCTGGATATATCTTTGGTGAAAAATTGGATAAAAGCATTAATATCAATAAACGTAATCCCCTCATATACGGATCCATTAGCTTATTTATAATATTACTTATTGGTATTATTTCCGGTGCAACAGTTGGATTTTTCCAAGAAGGAATTGATCAAGTAGCTAGAAATGGCTTGGCCGATGCACTTTTCGATTACTATGTAAAACCACTCTATTGGATCGTTCTGTTTGGATTTATACCAACCTTATTAGCTGGTGGTTTTCTTGGGTATTCAATAAAGAAAGACGTGTAACGACAGCATACCCCAGACCTTATTATAGCTAACTACATCCGATAATAGAAAACAAAAAACCCTCTCCAATTAACTTGAAGAGGGACTCGAAAAACAAAGCTACAATTACAATTTCATCACGCTAGACGATCCGCTTAAATCACTATTTGTAATAACTGCATTTCCAGTATATTCTAATGTACTTGCTCCTGAAGCCGTTACATCAATAGAATCATTCACTTGAAGTTTAGCGTTACTTGCTCCCGACAAATTGATTTGTAGATCGTCAATAGAAAACCCTGTTCCTCTTATAGAACTTGCACCAGAAATGTTCATTTTAGCATTACTAGTATTTCCATGAAGGTTCCCATTTGAGGCACCACTTAACTTAATGGAGCAATCCTCAACGATTACACTACCTGAAATTGTACTCGCACCAGTAATCTCAACATTTAGGATAGGTGAAACCAAATTATTCAAAATAGCAAAGTTGGACGCCCCTGAAACCTGAATACCATCTAGTGATAGGGCAGTGATATGTACCCTTATAGTCGGCTCTTTCTTAAATTGAATATTCTCTTTAACATGAATGTAAAGCACACCGGCTAATACTTCCGTTCGAATATAGGCATGGATGTTTGAATTCGCTTCTACTACTACCTTTTCCTCCGTTGATGAAAAAATCACATCCGCCTCTATTGCACCTGAGACAATAACCTGATGAAAGTCTGAAACATTTCGATGCTCCGATGTTATCGTAGAAGAGGGCTTGATTCTCTCTTTAGAACATGACATCATTACTAACGTTAAAATGGCTACAATTAAAAACTGAATTTTCATAATAATACTTTTTTGGTTGTTTATACTAATAAGACAATTGGAAATCTATTGACCCCTATTCAACATTACTTTTTTTTTAAAATGTTAAACGATAGCTCAGAATTGGAAGTATTCCAGGATGATACCAATAATTGATCTCTTCTGTATTTGTATCGAAGTATTGTCCACCAACATTCTTGGTATTCAACGCATTCTGTAAATCAATTGCAACAGTTCCCGTTACCTTTTTGTAATCTCTTTTTAAACTTAATCTAAGATCAAATCGATAGTAAGCCGGCATTGCCTTCTCAAAACTTCGTGCGTTGTCGTCCTCAGGATAATCCTCACCAAGCGTTGACAGATCAAACGGAGTGTAACGCATTCCACCTGTTAATACCGATTTAAAGTTGACGCCAAATGTTCGACGCTTATTGGGGTTTTTAAGTGTCCAGTCCTTTCCCGCTGTTATAGAAACTGAGTATTTTGTATTATAGCGTGTATCATACCATTTTCCATTCAAGGCTTGGTACTCAGATTCGAATAAGGATCCTGCAATTAGATAATATAGCCCTTTTTTCAGAGAGCGTTCAAAGGTTAATTCCAATCCATAATTACGACCTATTCCTGTTGACTGAAGTTCAGATGTTTCAAATCCGTACTGTTCATTTAGCAAACTAAAAGTACTATCGTTTGCCGCACCGATGGGTACGTCATATAAATGCTGGTAGTAAACTTCTGCTCGAATTCTATGATTCGCAACCAACCCAATATTGTAGGCCAACACAAAATGATGTGCTTTGTTCAACTTCAAGTCCTTATTCGGATAAATAACCAGCCCTGCATCATCTAATGATTTAATGTAATATGCTCCCAAAGATTGAATTTGACTATGCATTCCATATCCAAAACTGAGGCCTTGATTCTTTGTGATTCTAAAATCCATAGATGCTCTCGGCTCAATACTGAAAGTATTATTCAGGGTAAGATGTAAATAGTGAACTCCTCCATTAAGCGTAAAAGACTTTCCAAACTTATGACTCATCTGAAAATAAGCTTGCAAAGTATTTGTACCGCCAGATTCATTCACAAACTCCTCCATTCCAGATGGAGACGCTTGTTTCTTGATCAAATTAAAGCCTATACGATTATATATTACACCCGTCCGAAAGTTTGTTTTCGCAGATAATTTGTGGATGTATGCTGAAGAAATTGTGAAACGTTGTTGGACAAAGTTCTCTTCGAATTGACGATGCTTATTAAAGATTAAGTCGAGACTATCTGTAATGTCCCCATTATCGGTTGCTGAAATAGAAACATTTGTCTTTAGATATGATTTCGTACCAAATCTTACTTTATGCCACGCCCCAATGGTTCCTGTATTCGAACGGAAAACGCCTTCATATTGCCTCCAAGGTTCCAATTGCCATAATGCAGTATCTTGTATGGAAGAATATTTATCATCACTGAGTCCTCCGAAACCAAAGAGCCCGAAGTTTCCGGCCTTCTTTGTGGGAAGGAAAATATTAAAGGACAAATCTTGGAAATTAGTAACGTTATCACCTATCGGAACAACGTATTGTAATATTCCTAATGTTGAATAACGATAGTTGACTAAATATGATCCACCATATCCTTTTTTGAATGGCCCTTCGATCGCTGCATCAAGACCTAAAACGCCTGCCTGAAATGTAAACTCCCTTTTTTCGTTATTTCCCTTACGAAGGCTCAAATCAAACACCCCTGAGAGCGCATTTCCGTATTCAGCAGCAAAAGCCCCAGTTGAAAAATCTGATGTCCCCAATAGTTGAGCGCTAATAATTGAAATTCCCCCTCCAGACGTTCCTACACTCGAAAAATGATTTGGATTTGGTATCTCTACTCCTTCCATACGCCAAATAATGCCGCGAGGTGAGTTTCCTCGAATAGAAATATCATTATTCACCCCTTCAGTTGCTACAACACCTGCAAATGAGGTCGCCATTCTTGCGGGATCATTCACCGAGGCAGCATACTTCTGTGTCTCTTCCACTGAAAATGTTCGTGTACTCACAATCGACATTTCATTAATTGGCTTATCACGCTTTGCAACTACCTTTATTTCTGCGTGTTCAACAATGTCTTCTACAACTCTTATGTTCAAGACTGTTTCTTTTCCTGCATCAACCGTGATCCCCTTGAGGAGAGCATCTTTGTACCCCGAATAACTGACAATGATATTTTGCCGACCTATTGGGACACTTGGCAAGCGAAATACTCCTTCTGAATCGGTTATTGTCCGAATTGCAGGGTCCGAATCTATAATTACAACTTTAGCTCCTGGAATAGGACTTTCCGTAATGTTATCTATTACAATTCCGCGCACTACTTGAGTTCCGTGTTGTCCAAATGTAAATGATGAGACACACAAAGAAAGTGCGACGATGAATAATTTTAAATGTTTCATTATTGTCTTTTTATAGAAGACATTTTAAACATTGTTCACCCCTACTCGAATTGATTTTATTTTGTTCGTTTTAGAAAAACCGAAGAGCTATATGCCCACCGACCCACATCTTAATATTTGAGTTACCATGATCTCGATTATAAAAATCATAAGGAACTAAACTTTCTACTTGAAGTCCTAGTGGATCTGTATTATCTGACATCAAGAGATTGAAAGACGGTCCTGCTGCAATAGCGATATTTTTTGTTAAACCGAAATGATAAGACACTACAAATTTGGAGAGCATGTTCATACGGTACACTGCATTTTGTCGCTGTATTTGAGATGCTTGTAAATCGAAGAATATCCGACTTCTTTCTGAAGTTCCCACTGAGCTACCAATTCCGTAACCGTATGACAAAAAGTTATTCGTACTACTAAAACGTCCCCCAATATGGAATGAATTATAGAACTGATGAGTTCCAGTCTTAAAGGCTAAATTAATTGGGGTCATTTCATTTGTAGACAATTCTAGCTGGTGATATCCTTGTCGGGAAAACGAGAAGAAACCAAATGGCACACCATCGATACTATCACTGATATTGATAAATCCAATCTGCGAACCCTTTATTTTTTTTGAATAATTCACAAATCCAGCTACTTGAACCCCTTCAAAATTGTCGATCGAAACGTTGGCAAAACCTGCCAATTGTAGACCTGAAGAACTCTTTCCAACATAATTAGCAAAGCCAGCAATTTGCCCTCCTTTAAAATTTTCACGAGCGATGTTGGCAAATCCAGCTGCTTGAAAACTTTGATTGTTTTGTCCTATATAATTTCCAAATCCAGCAAACTGAACTGCCTTGGATGAATCCCCAGCGTGGTTCCAAAAACCAGCTCCTTGTACTCCAGAAAACGCTCCAAGCGTATTGTTCATGAATCCAGCAAACTGGGCACCATTAAATTTCTTCCGAGTAACATTGTAAAACCCTGAAAACTGTGCCCCTTGGAATGAAGCGTTATTTAAATTCGTAAAACCAGCTAATTGCACCCCTCGTTGGTTTCCTCCTACCGCATTAAACAACCCCGCTGCTTGAAAAAACTGGACCGAATCCCAAACAATATTGAAAAGCCCCCCAACTTCAGCCTTCCGAACTCCTCCGTTAAACCCACCGAGTAGGTTCAATGAATAATCAACGGTTGTTACCGGACTTAACTTACCATTAGTTCCTACACCGGGAATTACCGAGAATTGAATTTTTTGTTGCAGATTTTCTCTGAAATTTCTAAGATTCCCTCTTAGTTCATCCGAAAACTTTAAATGCTTAAATCGATTATGGAAATCTTCTGAGATCTCTTGGTCTTCAACTTCTAAAGGTATAATCCCAATATTCAAAACTGAATTTCCTTGACCGTTCCAAACGAAAGAAGTATCATAATATCCAATTTTCTTCACAGTAAATTGAATTTGCTGCGTCTTATTCATTTTTAATGAATAATGTCCATAAGCATCAGATAAGGTAGAAGTTAGTGTTACGCTATCATAAATAGTCGCAAACGCTATTTTTTTCTTAGTTTTTGAATCGTAAACGTAGCCATCTAACTTTATTTCGAGCTCCTTTAGTTTAGGGCTCTTTTTAAGAATAACATAATTTCCCTTTTCCTTATAGCTAACTTCTCCATGAAAGATGTCATCCAAGATCTCTCGTGTTGTCTTACTATCATAAGTGCGTGATAATTGATTCGATTCATTGACAAGTGAAGTCTGATACGCGAAATTAAATCCCGCCTTTTCTTCAATCATTTTCAACGCCTCTCCAATAGAGTTAGAATTCAATTCAATACTCACTACCCTTTCTAGCGGTGGCATTTCTGTTTGTGCGTTCGCAAAAGTACATGCGAATACTATAGCACAAAGCATTTGTACGAGATTAAAGACAGCCTTCTCCATAAACTCCAATGATGTCTTCGTTTCTTACTATTTTGAGGTCAAGCAATTCCTTTATTATGTCCAGGATTGTAGCCAAACTTTCGTTCTTAAAGGTCACTGTAAGCGAACAATCTTTGATTGCATCATCCATCACAACAACTTTCCTTTCGAAATAATCACTCAAAATGATTACTGCATCCTTCAGTTTTGTTCCGTTGAATTGGAATACCTTATCTTGTTGCGGCGCAGGAACTTTAAAGCGAGAAACTAACTGTTGGCTGATCACATAGAATGCACTATCACCTGCTGCAACGTCCAATACCTCATCATTTAACCTCAATTCCACAGCTCCCTCTCTTACTATCACTCTCACAGTATCGCCTGAAGTAGAAATATCGAAAACCGTTCCAATATCGACGACTTTTAAACCTTGAACATCAATCACAAATGGTTGCGCTTCATCATGAATCACTTGAAAAGTCCCACTCCCAGTAAGCTCAAGATTTCTTCCATCTTCATTGAAACCACTGAGGATTTTCAATTCGCTTCCAGGTTGCAAGTCTACTTTTGATTTGTCCACTAAAATGAATGAGGCGACATCATTGTGCGCAGTCAATACTGTAGGTTGTATATTCAATGTATCACCATCAGGATTCTCACCAATTATTGGATCTACAGTTCCTCCCGATCCCCAAAGCGACCCTATCAAAAATGCGATAATTCCTACTGCAGCAATTCCCAAATAGAATTGTCTATTCTTCCATAATGGAATAACCTTCTTTTCATCTTTCGTTTTTGCATTGATATTATTCCATGCACGATCAAGATCTGGTTTTTTAAATGACTCAATTCCTTGTACAATAGAGTATACTTTTTCTAGCTCCGCATATAATGTGGCATTTTCGTCATTTTCAGATCTCCAATCCTCTAGTTCCATTGCTTGCTCAGGAGAAGCTTCTCCCCTTAAGTAAAGCGCAACTACCTCTTCTATTTCCTCTCTCTTCCTTACCATCTTGTTGACAATAAAATTGTTACTATTATTAACGGCAAATAGTCTAATAGTTCATTTCGCATCAACCTCAATGCCTTCCCCATATGGTTCTCAACGGTTTTTACAGAAATCCCCAGCTTTTCCGCTATTTCTTTATAGGACAATTCACTAAAACGACTCATACGAAAAACTTCACCACATTTTTCAGGTAATTGCTCTAACGCATCTTCTATACGACCTTCTAGTTCCTGGCTAAGTAGATTATTACTTGTATCATTCGTTGATACAGGTTCATCTTCTGACTCCATGGAACCAAACAACACTTGCCTTTTTGATCTTTTCACTGCATTCAAGCTCGCATTGTAAGTAGAACGATATAGGTATGATTTAACATTTGACAAAATTTCAATTTCAGAACGTTTCTCCCAAAGTTTGATAAATAGATGTTGAACAATATCTTCTGCATCAGCCTGATTTTTTAAAATGGTAGACGCGTACCGACATAGACCCTCATAATGGTCCTTGAACATTTGCTCTAACTCAGTAGCACTTATACTCGCGCAATCTGCCATAGATGTCTTTATCATACGTTTAATTCGTTGCCTCTTTAGTTAAGACAATCAAAAAAGAGCATACCCCTACTCTAGAAAAAAGTATTTTCAAAGATAGTATGTTTCACTGCTTCTAGCTCCAGCTAATACTTCTTTCATTGAAATAAACTATACAGTATTTTCAATTTATCCGGATGGAATTATTTTTTTTTGAAAGCGTCACAGGCCTATATTACTACACCATGAAACTACAATCTTCGATTTGTGTAACGGTAGTTGCAAAAATAAATAGAGCTAACTAATAACTTGCACATAGTATTAAACTTAAAATCAAAACAATGGAACAAACTCAAGAGAATGAAATAATCAGCATGCCAAGAATCGGAGATGCTGCACCAGAATTTAAAGCCGTAACTACACAGGGAGACATGAATTTTCCAGCTGATTATAAAGGTGATTGGGTAATCCTTTTTAGTCACCCTGCTGATTTCACCCCAGTTTGCACATCCGAATTTATGACCTTTGCTACCATGGAAGATAAATTTGCAGAAGCAAATTGTAAACTTGTAGGACTTTCTATTGATGGTTTATATAGTCATATTGCATGGCTACGGACAATCAAAGAAAAGATTGAATATAAAGGAATGAAGGATGTGGAAGTTAATTTCCCTCTAATTGAAGACATCAAAATGGATGTTGCCAGAAAATATGGAATGATTCAACCTAATGAGGATAGTACAAAGGCGGTTAGAGCTGTTTTCTTCATTGATCCAAAAGGGATAATTAGAGCCATCATCTATTATCCATTAAGTTTAGGAAGAAACTTTGATGAATTATACAGAGTAGTTGTCGCATTACAGGCTGCTGATGAATTTGGAGTTGCAACTCCTGCTGATTGGTACCCTGGAGATGATGTTATAATTGGTCCAGCAGGTTCTTGTGGTACAGCAAAAGATCGAATGGAAGATAGTGAAATTGACTGTAAAGATTGGTTTTTCTGTACAAAAAAGCTTGATAAAGACACGGTATTAGATAAAGTCTTAAAAAAGAAATAAGAAGTACAAAACATCTAAAATTATAAATCAATAGCGGTTTGGATAAATCTCCAAATCGCTATTATTTTTAAAGACATATCTCAACTACTGATACATTAGTATTATTTCACTTTCATTGTCGCACAAACTCAACTAACAAACTAAAATAATTCATCGACAATACCCGATGTATCGCTAGTTTCTGAAGGTATTAATTGAATGGCAATTATATTTCTCCATTAGTCATTTAAAATTCAGAAAAAAAATAAATAAGAGATTTTATAAACGAACTAAACTTTAACTAACTGTAATTTAATATTGTTCGACAAAACAAAAAAAGATAGACCATAAATATGACTATCTAGCACTGTATCTCAATAAAGGAGTGGAATATATCACAATCAACAACGCTTTTTTTGCCATTTTTTTTAACTTTAAAGCTTTAAAGACCGAAACTATTACAATGAAAAAAATATTGCTTTTATCAATCATCGCCGTAACTCTTTTTGGATGCAATAATCCCCAAAATGAAGAACAAAATTCAAATGAGACTTCTGAACCCAGAGGAGTAGAAAATATAGCCTATAAGTGGGGAGCTATGGCGCTGACGGCACAAGCGAACGATACTGAAAAATTTAAACCGAGACCAACTGTCACTTCTAGGTATTTAGGTTTAATCTTCGTTTCAATTTTTGACGCATGGTCGATGTATGATGAAAAGGCTATCCCTGTCTATCTTGAAGACATTGATAGACGACCTAGTGAAGAGCATACGTTGAGCAATAAAGAGATTGCAATTAGTTATGCTGCATTTCGAACAATGAATGAATATTATTCTTCAGATAAGGAATTATTTGCTGACTTTATGAACGAATTGGGGCTAGACCCCACAAATAACTCATTAGATCCTACAACACCTGAAGGTATTGGTAATTTGGCGGGTAAAGCAGTAATTGAGGCTCGAAAAGGTGACGGGGCTAATCAATATGCAGAAGAAAAAGGCTCAAATGGAGAACCTTATTTTAATTATGTTGGTTACGAACCAGTTAATTCAGCAGATAAAAATGTTGACCCTAATCGTTGGCAACCCAAATATTTCTCTGATGGGAAAGGTGGGAAATTTGCTCCAGGCTGTTTAACACCTTTTTGGGACAAAGTAAAACCTATTGCCTTAAAATCAGGAGACCAATTTCGACCTGGACCGCCACCTAAAATTGGTTCAGAACAATTGAAAAAAGAAGTTCAAGAGGTTGTGGAAATGCAAGCTAATCTAACCGATTATCAAAAAGCCTTGGTAGAATTCATGCGAGATGGCCCTCAATCAGTTCAACAGGCAGGGCACTGGTTAAAGTTCGCACAAGATGTTTCAAGAAGAGACAATCATACACTTGATCAAGATGTCAAAATGTATTTCTACAATCAAGTGGTCGCAATGGATGCATTCATAGCTTCTTGGGATTCAAAAATGTATTATGATTATGCAAGACCTTATGCGTTAGTGCACCAATATTACGACGGACAAATAATTAAAGCTTGGGGAGGCGAAGGAATTGGAATGATAGAAATGGACGGAAGTAAATGGAGACCTTATTCACCAGATACGTTTTTGTGCCCTCCATTCCCTAGTTATACCTCAGGACACAGTACGATTAGTGGAGGGTGTGCAGAAGCACTGAAATTATGGACAGGAAGTGAGGAGTTTGGTTCCGAAGCAAAGTTAGTTGCTGGCGCGCTGACAGAACCTGATAATTTAGGAGACACAATCACTTTAGTATTCCCAACCTTTACGGAAACTGCAGAAATGGCAGGGATTTCAAGAGTTTTGGGCGGATACCATATCCAAGCAGATAATGTCGCTGGATTAGAATTAGGTAGAAATGTTGCCAAAGAAGTCTGGAAATTTTATAAGCATCATATTGGAGAAGAATAACCAAACAAACATTGGTTAAAGTAATTGCTAGATCTTTCCTACTCTGAATATCTTCACTGATTTTCTTTAAAGGGCACTCAAATAGTTAGAGTGCATCATCGTAGTTACTCATGACTAAGACCTTTATTGCGCATTTTATTCCATCCCCCTCCACAAGTTTACTCTGAATTTGGCAACTAATTTGTCAAAAGGAATTTAGTGTTAAGACTGAGATCATTACAATCAGAATCACTTCTGCTTTCATTTTGGATTGTAGGAATAGTGTCGATTGCAATCCGATCGTATTTAAACTTTTCTCAAGAACTTTTAATGGGCAATGGAGGGTACTACCCCCTTCAAGTAAGAACGCTGCTTGAACGAGGTGAGTTAGCTTTTCCAGATATGCCACTATTATTCTATATCGATGCTGGAATCGTCCGTCTGTTTACAATTTTCGGAACTTCTATTTCAAACGAACTAATTATTAACATTGTAAAAGTTGTTGATAGTGTTTCAATTCCATTGTTACTCCTTCCACTCTATCAAATTCTAAAGCTTTCAAAAAAGAAAAACTTCTCTTTCTATATTCTTAGCTGCATTGCCTTGTCTGTTCTTTCATTTCAAACTTTAAATCTAACCTCCAGTTTTCAAAAAAATTCGTTAGCTATCACTATACTATTTTTCTCAATTGCTTGGTTTGTGAGATTCCTAACAACAAGGAGTCGAAAACACTTCATAATTGCCGTAACATTCTTTGTTTTAATCGGGCTGACACATTTTGGAACATTCACATTCGCGTTATTGGCTGGAACCATTTATTTAGTCTTTAGGTATAAAAAGAAAGCTGTCTTTCCAATAGTTGGCCTTATAATCTTAGCCTTGTTACTTATATATCAATTTGACCCAGTGAGGTTCTCGCGACTATTACTTTCATGGAAGGGGCTGTTCTCAAAACTCCCAAATCCAAGCCAAATAGTACTAACTCTAACCTATCTGATTATCGCATTTTTCGCGATACGTACCTTCAGAAAATTCAAGGAAACCTTCAATCGCACGGACAGAGCAATCATCTTAACTCTCATTGCATTATTAATAATCATCCCATTTCCAATTATTGATCCTCAAGCTGCCAGCAGATTGAGTGCCTTTTTGTTTATCCCGGTTATATTGTTACTCATTAAATTCGATCCTATCATTACAATACTGTCAAAGAAATTAATTTCAATTTTGCTTGCGACTATAACACTTGGTTCGATCAGCTTCTTTTTGATTATGAGGCCCCCAGCTGATGTCAACAAAGAAGCACTTGAAGATCTTTACAAGATGCAACCCTACATGACTGAACCCGACCATACTGTTGTTGTCTCTCGTCACAATTTAGAATTCTGGGTGGCTTGGGCACTAGAAGTTGATGTAAGTCAAGAAAGTAAGTTCAATGACACCCTTATCAGTGAATACAATGAAATTTTTATAATAAATCAGATTAGAGAGGTGGATTCCAGAATCCACCCAGAAAATAATGGAAAGGAAGAAAAAAGAAATCATTTTGATGAACCCCTAATTCCAGTCAATTCTACTTTGGTCTATTCGTCTGAATATTTCAAATTATATCAATACAATAAGAACCTTGAAGTCGACAAAAAATAATAGCTATAACTGCAGTTGCGGATTATTCACATCAAATCAGGCTAACACAATCTCCTACAAATAGCTAATTTCATAAATCAGACGTACAGAAAAATTTCAGTAGAATCTACTCTCCTCTACTGAACAATCACCTTTTCAATAAAGTTTGATTCACTCGTAGCAACAGATACATAATAAACCCCTTTACCTAAAACAGATAAATCTAAGCTCTGCTTGACAGAATCGCCCGCTACAGAGAGTACTAATTCTCCCAATGCGTTAACAACCTGAATTGCTTCAATCGTAGCTCCTCCCGTTTGAATTTGGATTTGACCTGAGGTTGGGTTAGGGTAAATAGAGGAATGAGTTAGGTAATACTCTTCATCACCAACTGACGATTGTAGAACTGGAAAAATAAACGCATCCGCATCAAAAGGACCCCATAAATCCTCCACGGACATCCAAACACCTCCAAAATTAGCTGATGATTTTTGACGTAACAATCTTTCCTGATTTCCATCTTGTGCGACTCTATCAGACGACATAATACCTATTGTATCATTGAATGAGCTCTCGGGATATTCTATTGATACCAAGTAATCATCTGGTAAACCGTATGCAATTTGAGGAAATGCAATTTCTGTCAAAACCATCTGATTGTCGTCAAACAATATATCAGCAGTAGAAATAGAAGCTGATGCCCACAACTGGTCAACTGTTGAGTCTCCTTGCAAAGAATACAAGTTCACGTCAATACTGTCTGCTTGCCCATTAATCCCAACATAACCAAACCAGCACAGGACTGATACTACATTCAAATTCGACGGCTTGCTAAAAACCATTCCTGTAGCTTCTGTTATCAGAATATTAGTTCCCTGATTATCGAACCAACCTGTTCCCAAGGTGTAACCTCCGTCTTGACTAGTATACAAAATAGCATTAGTAGCCCTATCCAGATGAAAATCAGTAGTATCCGTTTGCGCTTGACAAACACCATAAATCAGTAATAACAAAATTAAACTCACTTTTTTCATCAACATAATCTATCTTTTATAATTTAATTATTGATTAAAGAAGAAACAAAAAACTTCACTCTTCATGCTTTACAAATTTGGAACTTTTATGTAGAAGAATCGATGATATACATCATTGTGGCTCAATATTGTCGAATGTCTCTGCGCCTCAAAGGGCCAAAAGCATATTATTGTATTTGGGGATTGATGCAATTTTTTCTCTCAAGCAAATTCAGAAAAAAAAGAAGCTAATAAATTGAATGTGAATAGCACATCTATCTAGACTCGATGTGAGTTGGCAATTGACATTGATCGATTGAAAATAGATGATGTGAGCAATGAATATACAAGACTGTAACTAGTTCTTTATACACCTGATAGCCAAGCCAACATTTTGATTCATTAAATGGGTTTCGCAACTATCTTCATCACCAAGTGTTTGTTGGTATTCAGATAAACTGGGGTTTAAGCTGTCGACAGTTGCGCTCCACCAATCTGCATGCTGAGCAAATCCTAAAATAGAAACAAGACCATTAAACAAACTTCCATCCCTATATCCACTAGGTTCAGCCGAAAATCCGCTTTCGTTTGTAGCTGTAACACCGGCATCCCAGTTAGATAAAGATCTCATTTTAGGTCCAGCAATGTATATTCCACCACATGTTGTATCCGTTAGCTGAAGCCATTCAGCCGTGGTAGGAACATGCCATCCCGTTGGACATACATTTCTTACGTCATCAACAGCATACCAATTATATAGTTTTCCATAGGGATTTTCGTTCGCAGGGTCGTTATCATAATGTGACCAAGCTCCTGCGGTTTGATTTGTCCAAAGAGTTCCATCAGTAATATTGGGAATCAAATCACCATTTGCATAGCGGGTCGTTTTTAAATTTTCTACCATCCATTCTTGATTACCTACTATCACCGAAGTGTAGATATTTCCATCAATGTCCGCTACGCCAGTACCAGCAGTAAAAAGAGAGTTTGGAGAAGTAAACACTAACTCATTTCCATACGTTGTATCCTGAGAAGAATTATTAACAGCGAATGCCCGAACGTAAACTGTACTGTCCGGACTAATTGAAATGTTAGACCCAAATGTACCTATTGCTCCAATTCCCAAATTAACTACTCCTGATACGGGAAAAGCTACTGGAATTCCAGCAATAATAGTAGTGTCATAATATAAGACACTTTGCATATCTGGATTGGGAGTATAGCTATAACAAATTCCATGTTTGGTGATTGGACTTCCACCATCATCAAGAATCTCCCCTTCAACATAAGCTGTTGAAGGGGTTATATTTGATATCGCATTTGTAATGATATTAGCGGTGTGGGATTTCCAGTATACGTAATACTATCAATAGTGTTAACAGGAATACTCATTGTAGTTCCATTCGACACATAGACATTCATCATGATCTGACCAAAACTAGATCCTGCTATTAGGAGCAGAAACAAACTAATAATCTTCTTCATAATTTCTCTATTTAATTACAATCGCTTTTGTTATTGTCTGATTCTCTGATCGAATGACACAGTATATTAGTGATGTACTGATAAAGTACTCACTTTCAGCAAAATTCCATTTAACGCAATTACCATTAGATTCACTCATAAAGGGAGGAAAACTTTTCAGGGTTT
>NODE-282-length-18572-cov-7.43592_pt1 | contig 18572 bp, 20 predicted proteins | sample MGYA00139097_ERZ477577 | MGnify/ENA metagenome assembly ERZ477577
CTCTGCCTTCAAGTTAATACGTGCTTTGCCTTTTTCTTGTAATGTTTTAATAAATAAGCTTAATTCAGCTTCACTAGGAAAAGAGCAAGAGGACAAAAAGTCTGCCGTAACAGGCTTTTTAAAATCATAACTACTTTTCTGAATCACTAAATCGTTTGAAATGCCAAGTTGTTTTAGCTTTAAATAAATTAGTGCCCAGCCAGTTAGAATACCAATAGCAGCCTGACTACCGCCAAAGGCTGTACCATGCATATTTTTATTATCTTCTAACGGTGCATTAATAATGATTTTATTGCCATCAAAGGAATCGATGGTGACGCCAAGGTGTGACGTTATAGGAATATCTTGCTGAATATACGTGAGTTCTTGTTCGAGATTCATTTCTTCACCCCAGTACAAATAAAAAATAAGCTGGGAGTATGCTTACACCCAGCTTATTTTCTAGTATTTTATTTAAGCAATGCGCCTAAATCTTTTGCATCCCAATGTGGGAAGTGTTTACGAATCAATGCATTCAATTCAACTTCAAACTCTGAGAAGTTTTCGTTTGAACTAGCAGTTGTTTGAGTACCTGATATTGCTTCGGTAATCATACCTGCACCAATCGTCACATTCGTTAAACGATCAATAATAATGAATGAACCAGTAGAATGATTACGCTTATACGAGTCAAACACAATCGGTTTAGTCAGTGAGAAATTACACACACCGATTTCATTCAACTCTAACTTATCCGTTGAGTTTTTAGCCAAGGTATTAACATCAATTTGGCTATCAACTGCCGTCATAGTACCAGTACTATCACTTACACCGATTTTAAAGTTATATTGTTTTCCAGCCACTAAAGGCTGTTCAGTCATCCAGACAACCGTCGCTTTAAACTCACTGCCGACATGTGGCTGATTTTCAGGATGAACGATCATATCGCCACGACTAATATCAATCTCATCTTGCAAGGTAACCGTTACAGCTTCACCTGGCGTAGCTTGCTCAATATCACCTTCATAGGTAACGATAGCTTTTACTTTACTTTCTTTACCTGATGGCAAAACAGTAATGTCATCACCTGGCTTTAAAATACCTGATGCTAAGGTACCGCAGTAACCACGAAAATCTAGGTTTGGACGATTCACATATTGCACAGGGAAACGAACATCTTGCACATTGGCATCACCAGAGATCTCAACAGAATCTAATAATTCCATTAAAGTCTCACCTTCATACCAAGGCATATTGTCGCCACGATTTACAACGTTATCACCCACTAAAGCTGATAACGGTACAAAGTGGACATCTTCCATTTCAAGTTCACGAGCAAACTCGGTGTAGTCTCTACGAATATCGTTATACACTTCTTCGCTGTAGTCTTTAATATCCATTTTATTGATAGCAACCACAATGTGCTTGATACCTAATAGAGACGCGATATAACTATGACGACGTGTTTGTGTTTGTACACCATAACGAGCATCGATCAAGATAACGGCTAATTGGCAGTTTGATGCACCTGTTGCCATATTACGAGTGTATTGTTCATGCCCCGGTGTATCAGCAATGATGAACTTACGCTTTGTGGTTGAAAAATAACGATACGCCACGTCAATGGTAATGCCTTGCTCACGTTCAGCTTGCAAGCCATCCACCAGCAATGCTAAATCAACCGCTTCACCAGTTGTACCTGATTTAACACTATCTTTAGTTACTGATTCTAGCTGATCCTCATAGATCATTTTTGAATCGTATAATAAACGACCGATAAGGGTACTTTTGCCATCATCTACGTTACCGCAGGTTAAAAAGCGTAACATTTCTTTATTTTCATGAAGCTTCAAATAGGCATCAATATCAGTGGCTATCAGCTTATCTGTTTCGTAAATTGTTTCTTGCTCAGCCATTAGAAGTAACCCTCTTGTTTTTTCTTCTCCATTGATCCGGCTTCATCATGATCAATAGCACGACCTTGTCGTTCAGACGTCGTTGTTAATAACATTTCTTGAATAATATCGGGTAATGTCACTGCTTCTGATGCCACAGCGCCAGTTAAAGGATAACAGCCCAAAGTTCTGAAACGGATTTTTTCCATTCTTGGCTCTACGCCTTCTGGAATACGCATACGATCATCATCAACCATAATTGTCATACCGTTATACTCTACAACTGGACGTTCAGCGGCGTAATACAAAGGCACAATTGGAATATTCTCAAGGTGGATGTATTGCCAAATATCAAGCTCCGTCCAGTTTGATAATGGGAAGACTCGAATACTTTCGCCAGGGTTCACTTTACTATTGTATGTGTTCCATAATTCAGGACGTTGTTGCTTAGGATCCCAACGATGGTTTTTATCGCGGAATGAATAAACTCGCTCTTTCGCACGAGACTTTTCTTCATCACGTCGTGCACCACCAAAAGCGGCATCAAAACCATGTTTAGTTAAAGCGGCTTTTAAGGTGTCTGTTTTCATGATATCGGTATAACGAGCATGATCAAATGGGTTAATACCATCGGCTACCGCTTGTTCATTCTGTTCCACTATCAAATCTAGGCCCAGATCTTTAACTCGCTCATCACGAAACTGAATCATTTCTTTAAATTTCCATGTTGTATCAACATGCATTAGTGGAAATGGAGGTTTACCCGGAGCAAATGCCTTCATTGCTAAATGCAACATAACCGCAGAATCCTTACCTACAGAATAAAGCATTACGGGGTTATCAAATTCAGCGGCTACTTCACGCATAATATGTATGCTTTCAGCTTCCAACTGTTGTAAATGTGTTAATTTTTTAGTCATAAAATTCTCTTTTATTTCGCTTTAACGTGTAGACCGCATTCTTTTGACTCTGGATTTTCCCACCACCAGCGTCCTGCTCGAATATCTTCACCAGGAGTTATTGCTCTCGTACAAGGTGCACAACCAATACTGACGACACCTTCATCATGTAATTTGTTGTAAGGCACTTCAAATGCTTTGATATAGGCTTTTACATCGCCATTAGACCAATCAGTTAATGGGCTAAACTTCTGTAAGCCGAATGTTTCATCCCACTCAGACACAGGTAATTCACTCCGTGTAACTGATTGTGAACGGCGCATACCTGTTAACCATGCTTTCTTGCCAGCCAAAGCACGTTTTAATGGTGTCACTTTACGAATACCACAACACTGTTTACGTAACTCAACACTATCGTAAAAAGCATTCGGTCCATTCTCAGTCACATAGGCTTCAACATCTGACGCATCAGGAAAATACACAGCTACTTCACGGTTATAGTGTGCTTTTGCTTCTTGCATAACATCATAGGTTTCTTTGGGTAAACGACCTGTATCTAATGTAAAGATCTCAATTTCAGGTGCAAACTTGCAAATAAGATCCATCAACACCATATCTTCAGCGCCATAGCTTGAAGCTAATGTCGCTGAATCGTAATCAGCAGTAATACTTGCTAATACCTGCTTAGCAGCCTCTACCTTCGCTGCTAATTTTTCACTAATTTCTGCCATATTTTTTTACTACTCTAATCGTTGTTGTCAATGTATCTATTGATGTTGTTTCACATTGTTGGCCGTCATGCCGCAGGCTAGCTAATACTTCTTCAACTGCGTCACCATTATTTACAATTAACAAAATAGTTTGTTCTAACTCCATTTCACTCAGAGCTTCCCTTGCCTTTATATAATGCATAGGGCAACCATATAAAGTGAGATCAAGCGATTCATTTACAGTAGACATTTCACTCCAACTCCTAATAGTATGATGGCTAATAGAGGCCTCATTACATGCTCTGGAATTTTCACACCTAAGTGACTACCAATATAAATCCCAGGCAACGAGCCTAATAGCAGTAATGATAACAAGGACCAATCTACTGTGCCCACTGTTGAATGACCAATACCTGCTATCGCTGTTAACGGTACTGCATGAGCAATATCAGTTGCGACGACTTCAGAGCCTTTCAATCGTGGATATAAAAATAACAAGGTGACCGCGCCTAGTGCACCAGCACCGACAGATGACATTGTTACCATCACACCTAAGAATGCACCGACTAAAACAGTCGCTCTCACTTTGTGCTTATTTTCTTCACGCAAATAATAAAGAGCCGTTACAAAAGGGTGCCCTTCTCGCGCTCTTAATAAACCAGCAATAAAATCTTTTAGTAACAATGCACTCGACGTTAGAATCAAAGCAATACCCAGTGCAATGGTAATTATTTCGCCGCTTGTTTCATCACTTACACCCACATAATGCAATGCTACTAAGGTCAAAAGCGTTGCGGGTACACTGCCATACGCCAAGCGTAATACCACTTGCCAATTAATGACGCCATGCTTCATATATGCCCACACACCGCCTGCTTTGGTAATTGCAGCGAATAACAGGTCGGTACCAACAGCTACCGCAGGTTGAATGGCAAAACCAAAAATCAGGATCGGAGTCATCAAGGAACCACCACCGACTCCCGTCATGCCAACCATTATGCCGACAAACAATCCGGCTAAAACAAAACTCCATTCCATGTGCTGCAAACACCAAATTAATAGATTAAAGGCTGACAAGTTTACCATTACGTAATATTCTAACAACAAATATTATTATCTATTTATATAACTAAAAGATATATAGAAATGAAATTGCAACAACTCAAATATATTGTAGAAATTACCCGTAGGGATTTAAGTATTTCTGCAGCCGCTGATGCACTGCATACATCTCAACCCGGTGTGAGTAATCAAGTTCAGTTACTTGAACAAGAATTAGGTTTAAAACTATTCGAGCGGCACGGTAAGCGACTAGTGAATTTAACACCGATAGGCCGACGGATTATTGATATGGCCGATAAAGTGTTGCTAGATGTCGATAATATAAAACAGATTGCAGCCGACAATCATAACGATCAACTTGGTACGCTATCTATTGGTACAACACATACTCAAGCCAGGTATGCTTTGCCTCAGGCTATAAAAGCATTCAGCCAACGTTACCCTAAAATTCACCTCAACATGGTTCAAGGTACGCCAACCGATGTGGCTGAAATGGCCGCAACAGGCAAAGTTGATATAGCTATCGCCACCGAAGGTTTAGCTAAATTTGATACCTTAGCAATCCTGCCCTGTTATCAGTGGAATAGATCCATTATTGTTCCTCCTGACCACCCATTATTAAATGAAAACCAGCTTACTTTAAAAGCCATCGCTCACTATCCCCTACTCACCTATGTAATGGGCTTTACAGGTCGGGAACAGCAAGATAAATCATTTTTAGAGAAAGGACTCACACCAGATGTTGTCTTCACGGCAACTGATGCCGATGTAATAAAAACCTATGTTGAACTAGGATTAGGTGTGGGTATTATTGCCAGCATGGCATTTGACTCAAATAAAGATGCGCCACTGGTTCAACTTGATGCCAGTCACTTATTTTCACCTAGCACAACACACCTTGGCATTCGTCGTGGTAGTCACCTCAGATCTTATGCCTATGAGTTTATAGAGCTACTTGCGCCATCACTCAAGCATGATATTGTCAAACAGGCGATTGAATAAAGGTACTTTTCCTATAGATAAAAATGGATGAAGCTGATAGTTTTACGCCTGCTGATTACAGCCCAACAACAATAACATTAGAGAAAAAATAGGAATTTACATGAAACATTTACTAAAAGGGCTACTTATTAGCCTTGCATTGCTTCCCGCTGTTGCTTTTTCACATGGCGCACCGCGTATTACTGTAACCGAAGAAATAACAATTAATGCTGCACCACAAAAAGTATGGGATGCCATTAAAGATTTCGATAAATTACACACATGGTTACCAGCAATTAAAGCAACAAAAGCAACAGGTGGTAACGAGGTGGGTGCAACTCGCACATTAACAACACAAACAGACTCAACTATCGATGAAACATTAAAGAAATTTGATAGTGAAACAATGAGTTTAATGTATGCCATTACTGCAATGAGTAAAGTCGGTGAAGTTGATGACCACGGTACAATGCACGAAATACCAGCCGTACCTGTGAGCAAATACAAAGCATGGTTATCAGTTAAAGCCGTTGATGGTGGTGCCAAAGTGACATGGAAAGCCAAATTCTTCCGTGCATACCACGGCAAAGGTCATCCACCAGCAGAGTTAGATGATAAAGCAGCTAAAAATGCAATTACAGGCATTTTCAAATCTGGTTTAGAAAACTTAAAAGTACAATTAGAAAAGTAGCATTTGAGCTAAGTCACACTAAAAGGCATCTTCGGATGCCTTTTTTATTGTTTATAATTGAAGTCTATTTTTCACTCTATTACGAATGCTATGTCAGCTAAAATATCCGCACTATTAAATCAACTCGCGCCACATATTCCTGAAGAGCAGCAACCGCTTCTCGATCAGCTTAGGGAAGAAGTAACCCAACTCATTACCAGCAAAGATAACGTGGCAGCTGAACAAAGCTCGATACCCGTGCTTGATAAAAAGTCAGGCTGTTATCGTAAAGCCAATAATGCCAGTCACTATTGTCCTCAATGCTTTGATAACAATCAGAATTTAGTCGCAACGCAACGTATCAATAGTAAATTACGTGTGTGTCCTCAGTGCCGTGAAAGCATTAAACCTACCGCTAAAAAATAGCCAAGCAACTGAAAACTAGAAAAAAAAAGCGTATTACTCTAGAATAGCCGCCAATCACACGATGTGAACTAATCATCAATACGGAATTATGCCTAGGGGCGGCCAGTTGGCCTGAGATTACCTTATATAAGGTTTGACCCTATGAACCTGATCCAGTTAATACTGGCGTAGGGACAGGCCGAGATACAGTCATTTCCACAGAGTCGAATCTGTTCGTCAATGCATACTCCCCTGTCCTTTTAATCTAAAAGGATAACAATGAAGTTTAACGTTTTATCAGCTGCAGTACTTTGTGCCATCGCAGCCGCAGCTCACTCTGCTCACGCAGAAGAGATCAAATTACCTGAAATGGTTGTTAGTGCAGATTTTCGACCTAATCTAGCACAAGAAACACCTATCAGTTTAACGACTATCGATAGCGAAACAATCGAATCTCGCGGTGCTCAGCATATTGAAGAGATTTTAAACCTTGCGCCAAATGTCAATGTTTCAAGCGGTGCTTCTCGTGGTCAATATTTCCAAATTCGCGGCATTGGTGAGCGCAGTCAATTCACTTCACCAATTAACCCATCTGTTGGATTGATGATTGATGGTATCGACTTTAGCCGTATTGGTGGTGCAGCCACTTTATTTGATGTCGATAAAGTTGAGGTTTTACGAGGTCCTCAAGGTACACTTTTTGGGACTAACGCACTCGCTGGCGTGATCAATATGCAAAGTAAACAACCAACGAATGATTTAGATATTCACGTTGAAACGGGGATTGCACAATACGGTACACGTAACCTTGGTGTTGCTGTTGGTGGAGCGTTAATTGAAGATAAGTTACTTGGCCGTGCTTCTGTCTATACGCATCAATCTGATGGATATATGAAAAATGATTTTCTGAATCGTGATGACACTCAAGATCAAGATGAAATAACCGTAAAAAGCCATTTAAAGTGGTTACTAAGTGATCGTTTAACAGTAGATTTAAACTTACTTCACTTAGATATTAATAATGGGTACGATGCATTTACATTTGATAACTCTCGCCATACACAAACAAATCGACCAGGTGAAGACAGTCAGAAAACAGATGCACTAGCGCTCAAAACAGATTGGCGTGCAAGCAGTTCAGTCCAGTTACAAACAGCTCTCACATACTTAAACTCTGACAGTGTTTATGCATACGATGATGACTGGAGCAATAATCCTCTGTACGATTATTATGATGAATACAATCGAGATAGAGTTAATAAATCCATAGAAGTAAAAGCATTATCAAATGAAGATGGTTGGCTTTTCAATAACACAACAGAATGGGCAATTGGTGTCTATCATTTAGCTCAAGATGAAAAGTTAGATCGTAACTATGATTGGGGAAATTTAGATAGCAATTATAAAACTAAAAACACATCAGTCTTTGGTCAGCTAGATACGCATCTTAATGACAAGTTAACACTAATTTCTGGTCTGCGCGTTGAGTATTTTGAAGCTGACTATGGTGATTCTAATGACATAAACCTTGAAATTGATGAACTTTTATTTGGTGGTAAATTAGGTCTAGATTATCAAGTAACAAGTGATCAATTAGTTTATACCTCCCTTTCTCGTGGCTATAAATCTGGCGGAATAAACAACAAAACATCACTACTCACCTCTCAGCGTAAATTTGACACCGAGTACCTGTGGAGTTTAGAAACAGGTCTAAAATCACTGTGGCTTGACGGTGATTTAATGACTAATATTAGTGCTTTCTATTCACTACGCCGTGATGCACAAGTAAAAACTTCAATTGATATCGGTGGAGGGCAATTCAAAGACTATCTAACCAATGCTGGTAAAGGTACTAATTACGGTATTGAAGCAGAATTAGATTGGGCCGCTTCAGATAAGTTACGTATTTTTGCTTCCCTTGGTTTACTCCATGCTAGCTTTGATGAATATGTGAACCCAGATCCTGCTAGCTACGATGCAAATGGTCGTCGCCAAGCACATGCTCCCGCTTATCAATTTAGTCTAGGAAGTGAAATTTACTTGTCGTCGCAATGGACATTCAAAGCGAATATTGAAGGTAAGGATGAGTTTTACTATTCAAACAGTCATAGCTCTAAATCGAGTTCTTACGCTATCGTAAACTCAAGTCTAGATTATAAAAATGGTGACTGGAAGGTATCACTTTGGGGACGTAATTTGTTTGATAAAGACTACCATACTCGCGGATTCTTTTTTGCAAACAATGCGCCAAACTATGATGTTCAGGAAACTTACACTCAATACGGTAGCCCTCGTGTTGTTGGTGTAAACCTAACTTGGGATTACTAATCCTTTAAGCCAAACCTGAAAGGGCTCTCAATGAGCCCTTTTTTACTTCATATAATTAGGTACAAAAACATGCGTATTTCAATAGATATTAGTCTATATCCACTAACTGAAGGCTATGTTGAACCCATTCTAGAGTTCATCGATCAGCTTGAAACTAATCCCAAAATCATCGTTAAGCGTAATAGTCTAAGCACACAAGTGTTTGGTGAATATCGTGATGTAATGGATATGATGGATGCTGAAATAGAAAAAGTCTTTGCGGTCATGCCTCACAGCGCATTTGTATTAAAGATGGTTGGTACAGACCGTGCTGACGTGGTTGATAAATAAGCATGTCTGAAGTTCTGTCATTCGTCACTGATGCGTTCTCGGTCATGTCCGGCTGGGAAATTTTCGCTGCCTTACTGGGTATGGGATATATCATTTTCGCAGCGAAAGAAATTAAGTGGTGCTGGCCGATAGCATTTATAAGTACACTTATTTACACCGTACTATTTTGGGAAGGGCAGCTTCCCATGCAAGCCCTGCTCAATTTTTACTATATGGGCATGGCGGTTTATGGCTATATGTTATGGCGGAGACATGATCAGACAGAGCAAACTCTCGCTATTAGTAGCTGGTCATGGAATAAACAATTATTGTTCGTTCTTACCGGTGGTCTACTCAGCCTGATTACAGCCTATTATTTAGATATAACTGACACCTCACAAAACCCATACCTTGATGCCAGCGTGACTATTTTTTCAGTGATGAATACGTGGTTAATGGCTAAAAAAATTCTACAAAACTGGCTTTACTGGGTCATCATTGATGCAGCTGCTATCGTGCTTTATGCTCAATCTGGCTATTACGCTACCGTGATTTTATTTAGCATCTATACCGTTCTCGCTATTGTTGGATATCTTAACTGGCTAAAACTCTATACAAAATAGAGCAATCCCAAGAATAGGTGCGCCTAATGCAAAAGTTCATCGCCAATTTTTGCATTAGGCGGGGCCACTCCGGAGTGTAGTCTCCCAAAAACCAATTCTTACCCTCTTACTTTTAACCTCCCAACTTTTCTTAAAGTGATTTTATATAGAAATTACCGTATATTATTTGTGGTCTAAAGAAATCATTACTTCAGGAGGCTATAAAAATGGCAGAAACACCAATCATTTTTGACCGGTTTTCATGTGATATTTGTGCTGATAAAGGCAAACTTGATTTTGATTTCACTATGGCCTTTCAGCCTATTATTAATTGTCAGACTAAACAGATTTTTGGCTACGAAGCCTTAGTTCGTGGTTTAAATAATGAGTCAGCTTATTCAATCATTTCTAAGGTCAACGATGACAATCGTTATTTGTTTGACCAACACTGCCGCGTTAAAGCAATAGCCCTTGCCTCCAAACTTGGCCTTGACTCAATCCTAAGCATTAACTTTCTTCCCAATGCAGTCTATGTGCCTGAGCGTTGTATCCGTACGACCTTAGAAGCCGCCCAACAATATGGTTTTGCAACAGATAAAATCATGTTTGAATTTACTGAGGTTGAGAAAATTGACGATAGTGATCTAGTTAAGCGCATCGTAGAGTTTTATAAAAAAGCAGGGTTTAAAACTGCAGTTGATGATTTTGGTTCCGGTTATGCAGGCTTGGGCTTATTGGCTGACTTTCAGACAAATATTATAAAATTTGATATGGAGCTGATCCGTAATATCGATCAGGATACTGCACGGCAGGCAATCATTAGAAACTGTTTAAATTTATTCAGCGAACTTAATATCACGGCCTTAGCAGAAGGTATCGAAACTAAACAAGAAATGCGATGGCTACAAGATGCGGGTATTGAATTAATGCAAGGTTATCTATTTGCAAAACCAGGCTTTGAAAGTCTGCCACAAGTCGATTTTTCTTATTTTTAAACTCAATACTGAATCTAAATCACCAGCGCTCAGGTGCATTCATCCATTTTTCAATATCAGTTTCACCTAAACTATTCATCAAAAATAATAATAGCCTGTAACAATATCGTTGCGTAGATAAGTCTGGCATATCAGCAATATCTTGGTAGGCCTCTGAGAAATAATTAGCTTGCCGTTCATCCAGTTGATATTCCAGCAAGACCAACTCTAATTCTATTGGCCCCGTGACAAAGGCATCCATATCGACAATGGCAGCGAGTTGTCCTTGTTGATGGAGCATCTGATCCCAACGAAAATCGGTCATAATCGGTGCAAAGGTATCAATATTGATTTCCTCCGCTTGCTGCAACGCCTGATCAAGTATCTGCTTGGGAACTATTGATTGTTGACTAGCCAATGCTTTCAAGGTTTTTTGCAGCCGTTTAGGCCAATCACTTGCTAACTGTAAAGGCTCATGCAACGCGCCCCATTTTGGCTGCTGATAGATATGAAGCCCGGCCATATGTCGCGCTAACTGCATAACCATATGATTTGATACCGAGTCTAAACTGACATCATCACCACTTAAAAAGCGTGCTAATACAAAAACCGATGACTCTGAAGCAATAAATTCTGGCGTATTGAGAGTGCTGTGCTCACTAATAAAGCGATAGGTTTTATTGATGCAATTCAGTGACGCAGGGAAATCAATCTGAAATAAATAATTCATACCCTGCCAAAATGGCGATTTCCGAATAGTCCGATGGTTGCACAGCTTGAGTACCATCGGACCATCGGCCGTCTCACAATGCCAAAGTTGATGCGTACTATCATCAAATTTGGCAGCAATGGGACTGGCCGGTCGCAATAAGCTCGGCAAATTCCGTTGCTGTTGTGGGCTTAAGCCCGGATAGGCTACCAAGGCAACAAGTCACCATTGGTGTGCCAGAATGAACCAGTGTTGTCGAGGCTTAACTCTTCCATACGTGCAATCAAGCCAGCAGCAGATTCATCAGGATCGATTAAACCATTGTGCCCAGTCATGTCGGTGCGCACCCAACCCGGATGTAAAATACCCACTGCAACACCATAAGGTTTCAAGTCTATGGATAAAGATTTACCTGCAGCATTAACCGCTGCTTTTGACATACGATAGCCATAACTGCCACCCGAATCATTATCGGCAACCGAGCCCATACGGCTAGTGATAATCCCGACTTTACTTCCCTCACGGAAGTTTTTCAGTAAGGATTGCGTTGTTAATAATGGGCCTAGGCTATTCACTTCAAACATTCTTACGCTACTGGCAATAGCATCTTTGTCTAACTCATCCATTGAAATACCATTGGCAATACCAGCATTATTAATTAACCAGTCGATGGTACGACCTGCCAGTTTTTCAGCCAGAGCATTTAAACTATCAAGATCAGACGTGTCTACACCTTCAATAATCTCAACATTCAATGCCTTCAAAGCCGGTGAACTATTACGGCAAGTAGCAATCACATGCATCCCTTTGGCGGCTAATTGCGTGCATAACTCAAGGCCAATACCTCGGTTAGTTCCTGTTATTAATACTGTTTCAGTCATGTGACATCCCTATTTCTTATTTGATAAGTTTCATTGTCTCAATTGCAGGTGATAATACAACACCTTTTTCAGTGACGATAGCATCAATTAATGACGCAGGCGTGACATCAAATGCAGGGTTCAACGCAACGGTTCCTACTGGAGCAATCTGCTGGCCTGCTAGCATCGTCACTTCTTGTCCGTCTCTTTGCTCTATTGGAATTTCATCACCATGTTGCAATGCCCAATCAATGGTCGATGTAGGTGCAACTACCATCACTTTCACATTATGATATTTAGCTAAAATAGCCAACATATAGGTGCCTACTTTATTAGCCACATCACCATTAGCAGTGATGCGATCAGCACCAACAATTACCCAATCCAACTGACCAGAAGCCATCAATGAAGCCGCCGCCCCTTCAGCTTGTAAGGTAACGGGAATATCATCGTGTTGTAACTCCCAAACCGTCAGTCGAGAACCTTGTAACCAAGGTCGTGTTTCATCAGCGTAAACATGATTGATTTTCCCATCGACATAACCTTGCCTAATCACACCTAAAGCCGTACCAAAACCGCCCGTCGCCAATGCGCCTGCATTACAGTGGGTTAACACGCGACAATTGTCAGCTAAGAGATCAGACCCAAACTGTCCCATTGCATGATTCGCCGCAATATCCTCACTATGAATAGCATGAGCTTCCTGCAATAAAATAGCTTCAGGAGTAATCTCATTAGGTAAGGCCAAATAAAGCTGCCTCATTCGTTCAATCGCCCAATGTAAATTAACAGCAGTAGGACGTGATGCAGCTAAATGTGCCAAAGGCGCAGTCATCGCCTGCTTCCAGTTCACACCCGCTGTATTCCATGCATGTCGAGCAGCTAAAACCACACCATAAGCAGCGGTAATACCAATAGCAGGAGCGCCACGCACAACCATGTCAGTGATAGCTGCCGCTACATCATCAGAATACTCGTAATCCAACCAAGTCTGTTCTAATGGTAGTCGGCGTTGATCAAGCAAACACAAGCGATTGTCTTGCCATTTAATCGGTTGAATAGAATCTAGCTGTTTATCCAATGTCATCTCCTGTCGATGGCGGTATAATCATGAGCATGAAAAAAGTTGATCTCATTATACATGCACGCTGGGTAGTTCCGGTTGATGCAAAAAACTCGGTGCTTGAGCATCATTCCGTCATCATCCATAACGGACGCATTGTCGCCGTTGTTAGCCAAGAAAAGGCCCAAAAAACCTATACGGCTGATAGCGAACAACGCTTTGATAATCACTGCATAATGCCAGGGTTAATCAATAATCATGCGCATACAGCTATGTCATTATTACGAGGCCTTGCGGATGATCTGCCGTTAATGACATGGCTCAATGACCACATTTGGCCTGCTGAACAACAATGGGTCAGTGATGCCTTTGTAGAAGCAGGCTCTGAACTTGCCATTGCAGAAATGCTACGCGGCGGTACAACCTGTTTCAACGATATGTATTTCTTCCCCGATGCCACTGCACGTGTCGCAGACGAATCAGGTATTCGTGCTAATTTAGGTATGGTCGTTATCGACTTCCCTACCGCATGGGCCTCTGATGTAGATGAATACTTACATAAAGGTCAACTACTACACGATCACTATCGTCATCATTCTCGTATCACGACAGCTTATGCACCACATGCGCCTTATACCGTTTCTGATGATGCCTTAAACAAAGTAATGACCAATGCTGAAGAGTTAGATGTGCCGATCCATATGCACATTCATGAGACTGCTGATGAAATCAAACAAAGCCTTGAAACCTACGGCGTTCGGCCACTAGAGCGACTTAAAAACTTGGGTTTATTATCGCCACGCTTAATTGCCGTTCATATGACGCAATTAAGCGATGAAGAAATCACATGGTGTGCTGATGCTGGTGTGCATATAGCTCATTGCCCAGAATCTAACTTAAAATTAGCCAGTGGCTTTAGCCCCATTGCCAAGCTTACAAAAAAGAAAGTGAATGTCACCATTGGTACTGATGGCGCTGCATCCAATAATGATTTAGATATGTTTGCCGAAATGCGTCAAGCAGCATTATTAGCTAAAGCTGTTGCCGAAGATGCAACGGCCATTCCAGCAAGTACCGCTTTAAAAATGGCCACGATTAATGCCGCTAAATCATTGGGCATTGACGAGATCACTGGTTCACTAACAAAAGGTAAATCAGCTGATCTGATTGCCGTCGACTTTTCAGGCATTGAAAGCACCCCATGTTATGACGTAATTTCACAACTTGTTTATGCAACAGGCCGACACCAAGTCAGCGATGTCTGGGTCGAAGGTAAACAACTATTAAGAGATCGTCACCTCACCACCATTAATGAAACAAAACTGATTGAAACAGCACAACAATGGGCTATCAAAATAGGGCACTCTGATTCATGACACAAACACACAGCAATGTAGATCCAAACGAAGTCGCAAAATTTGATGCCCTCGCCAATAGTTGGTGGGATCAAGAAGGCCAATCTAAGCCCCTTCATGAAATCAACCCATTACGTCTTGGCTTTATCGAAGCTCGCAGCAAATTAAATGGTAATCAAGTGATTGATGTAGGTTGTGGCGGTGGTATTTTATCGGAAGCCTTAGCCAAAGCAGGTGCTAAGGTTACTGGTATCGACATGGGTGAATTACCACTCAATATCGCCAAACTACATGCCTTGCAATCCGAATTATTTATTGATTATCAGCAAATCACCGCTGAAGAAAAAGCGCAACAAGCAGCTGGTGAATTTGATGTTGTTACCTGTATGGAAATGCTAGAACACGTACCTGATCCCGTATCGGTCATTCAAGCCTGTGCTGATATGGTCAAACCGGGTGGCGATGTATTTTTGTCAACACTAAACCGTCATCCAAAAGCATATTTATTAGCTGTTGTTGGCGCCGAATATGTCATGAATATGTTACCGAAAGGCACGCATGACTATAAGCGTTTTATCAAACCTTCAGAAATGGCCCAATGGTGCAGACAAGCAGGTTTAGAAGTGCAAGCTATGGCGGGATTAAGCTATAACCCACTAAGCAAAAAATATTCACTCGGTGATGATGTAAAAGTAAATTACTTAATGCATTGCAAAAAAGCGGTTGATTAAATGCGTGACTTTTCAGCCGTATTATTTGATCTCGATGGCACATTAGTCGATACCGCACCTGATTTAGCCTTTGCTTTAAACAGTGTCTTAGAGGAGCAAGGAAAACCGACACTTCCTTATGAGGTGATTCGTCCTGTTGCCAGCAATGGTGCAGCAGGCTTACTTGATCTTGGTTTTTCTATTTCAGGCGACGATGACATCTTCCCCCCACTTCGTGCCCGCTTACTTGAGCTCTACCAAAACAATATCACCCGTGAATCAAAACTATTCGATGGTATGGAGCAAGTACTCACCGCCCTAGAAGAAGCCAACATCACATGGGGAATCATCACCAACAAACCCGCCTTCTTAACCGACCCATTAGTTGATGCACTACAACTATCACACCGTGCCGCATGTGTCGTCAGCGGTGATACCACTGCTCATAGCAAACCGCATCCAGCACCCATGCTACATGCTTGCGAAGTAATTAATCACCCTGCAGAAGAATGCCTTTATATAGGGGATGCAGCCCGTGATATTGAAGCAGGCAAAAACTCTAATATGCAAACCGTGGCCGCACTTTATGGCTACCTCGATGCGGCTGATGATCCCGCTGACTGGAATGCTGATTTTTCTATTAAACACCCACTCGATATTCTGAAATGGATCTAAACTTAATCTCAGACTCTATCCAGCAACATCAAGCGCTTTTTATAACAGCTGGGGCATCCCTGCTCCTCGGTCTTGTCATCGGCTTATTAATCCGCAATGGCAAACTACGAAAATTGCATGCAAAGAATACTGAACTCGCTCTAACACTCGAACTTGAACAAAAAAATAAAGATCAGCTTGATGACATATTGGATCAAACACGAGACCAATTAGCCAACACCTTCAACCAACTATCAGAACAAGCCTTAAGCAAAAACAATAGTCACTTTCTACAATTAGCTGAACAAAACCTAAAACGTTTTCAAAGTGAAGCCAAAGCCGAATTAGGAACAAAAGAGCAGGCCATCGAACAAATGCTTAAACCGATTAACGATGCCTTGAAAAAAACCACCGAACAAATCCACACAATCGAAAAAGAACGCAAAGAAGCATACGGTAACCTAACATCGACCATCACCCAAATGGCCCAGAGCCAACAACAACTACAACAAGAAACCCAAAACTTAGTGCAAGCACTCCGCCGTCCAGAAGTCCGTGGGCAATGGGGTGAGATGACATTACGACGCCTTGCAGAACTCAGTGGCATGGTGGCTCACTGTGACTTTTACGAGCAAACGCATACCGTTACTGACTCTGGCGCTATTCGCCCCGACATGATTGTGCGTCTGCCCGAAAAACGCGACATTATTGTTGATGCTAAAACACCGCTTGATGCTTATTTATCAGCCATTCAAGCCAAAGATGACAGCACGCGACAAGCCGAAATGAAACGCCATGCCCAAATCATTCGTAGCCGTGTTAAAGAGCTAGCACGTAAAAACTACTGGGCAGAATATTCCAACTCACCTGAATTCGTGGTGTTATTTATTCCCGGAGAACAATTCTTATCAGCCGCATTAGAAGTCGATGCCAGCTTGCTTGAAGACAGCATGAGTCAAAACATCATCCTTGCTACACCGACTAACTTCGTCGCTCTACTACGAGCAGTATCTTATGGTTGGAAGCAACAATCTTTAGCTGACAATGCCGAAATAATCCGTGAACTAGGTGAAACCTTATACAAACGTCTCGCCACCTTTGGTAACCATTTAAGTAAACTCGGTAGCAGCTTGGGCGCAAGCGTGAATCACTTTAATAGCGCCGTAGGCTCACTAGAGCGCAATGTTCTACCTGGAGCACGAAAATTCAAAGAAATGGGCATAAGTACCAAACATACTATTGACGATCTGCCCCCTGTCGAACCACAACCTCGACAAGTACAAAACCTAAATGATGAATCCTAAATAATAACTATGGCCAACTACACCATCGAACAAGCCTATGACTTCTGCCAAAAGTTAGCAAAGTCACATTATGAAAACTTTCCTGTTGCCTCAGTGTTATTACCAAAACACTTACGAAAAGCTATTAGTGTTATCTACGCCTTTGCCAGAACCGCCGATGATTTTGCCGATGAAGGCGATGCACCGCAACACATTCGCATACAGCAACTAGATACATACTACGATAATATCCGTCATATCCGTGAACACAACTATCAAGGCAACGACCCTATTTTTATCGCCTTAGCTGACGTGATTAAGCAGCATGACTTACCTACCCACTTGTTTAGCGATCTACTCTCGGCGTTTAAACAAGATGTCGTGCAAAGCCGTTATGCTAACTTTGAAGAAGTTCTAGACTACTGCACACGATCAGCTGATCCTGTAGGCCGTTTACTCCTCCACCTCAATGGCACACCAACTGAGATACAACTGAAACAGTCCGATGCTGTCTGTACCGCATTACAACTAATTAACTTTTATCAAGACATTGTGCAAGACTACACCGAGTCCGATCGGATTTATATTCCGCAAGATGAACTCAACCAAGCAGGATTCAATGAATCTGATTTAGTTAAACCCGATACCCAACAAATCGCCCCACTGATTCGTAGCCTATATCAACGAGCCAAAGAATTAATGAAACAAGGCGCACCTCTAGGTGCTGACCTAAAAGGAAGAATGGGCTGGGAAGTAAGGGCGATGACTTTGGGTGGTATTGCTACCCTCCACCAGCTGCAACAACAAGCAAATGATGACTTACTCACCCGTCCACGATTAACGAAATGGACATTGATTAAAATCATGATCAATAGCTCAAACACTATTTTCTATAAGCGAGTGGTTGATAAATTATTGAAATAATAACTTGAATCAGTCAAAGTAAGGCTAGGTAAAATAATGGAATAATTAATTCCCGCTTTTATCTTCATTATCTACTTACAGGGAATTATAGTCCGTATATATCTAAGAATTACAGGGAAATTTTTTCCTGTTAATAACAATGTTAGGACGGAACCGCTCGCTACCGCGACCGGTTCCGTCCTAACGGCTGTCGGCAATGA
>NODE-283-length-18569-cov-8.90245_pt1 | contig 18569 bp, 32 predicted proteins | sample MGYA00139097_ERZ477577 | MGnify/ENA metagenome assembly ERZ477577
GACTTTTTAAGTAAAAGTTGTTCTATCTTACGTTGAGATACTTTAGGGGATTTGATGACGAGGTTTCCCTCGTTGTCAAAAGTAAGATAAATGTGTTTAAGTTTGGGGTTAACGATATGTATATATTGTGGCAAAAGACTCATATCGAAAGATTAGTTAACGATTTTATCGTTACTATATATTACTCTTCTATGGACAGATCCATCTTTGTTGTATGTTTGTGCAGGCCCCTCTTTTACACCATTCTTATATGTATAAGAGACCATCACATCACCATTTGGATAGTATGCTTCATAGATACCAACTCTTTTTCCATTGACATAATTTACTTTCGAAATGACACGACCTCTGTCATCATATCCCTTTGCAATACCGTGAGGTACACCATTCCGTATGTTTACTGAGGAGATGACATTTCCATCATATCCATACTCTTTACGAAGACCATTTTGGCCACTCTTATCATCCATAATAAATTCTGATCGTATCTGACCGCCAGTATAGTACTCTTTTTTAACAGTTTTTCCTGAAAGACCAGGTTCCTGACATGCACTTAAAAAAAGAAGTATAAAAATAGAAAGAAATAGAGATAGCTTTTTCATTAAAAACCTTATAGTTGAAATATAGATATGAGTATACTATAAATTGCCTTTTTTTGCTTTTTATCGTCTGTGGGAGAAAAGCTTTTTCTTAAAGCAGGGATAAGATCAAGTGTGTGACTCTACCAAAATGTACAAATCTTCAAAATAGTTATTTTTGGGCACAGTAAAGATTTTTAATTGTTAGAAGTTTGACTATAGGTGTGTTCATTGGCTTATGGCTGAGAGGAAGGGATTCGAACCCTCGGTGAGTTACCCCACACAGACGTTCCAGGTCTGCACCTTCGACCACTCGGACACCTCTCATTATACATATTAAATATCTATCAATAAACAAAAAAAGTTTTGGATTATCGTTTGAAGATATTAAGAAGATCGTAATACCCCTCCCCAGATTACTGCGGCACACAGTAAAGAAAGGTGGGCTGCTATGTTCCCATCCTGACCCGTTGTCTCTCAGAACCGTTGCACAGGTCTGAAAAGAGGCATGGGAATTTTAGCCAAAGCTAGCTTATAGTTAGGCGTTTACTCTTCATCATTGATGACACTCCATTCATTAAAGGGTATGGCTTCAAAATAGAGTTTCTCAATGTTGTATTCGTAGGTGTTGGCTACTGTGACTATGGTTACTTTTTTGATACCGTACTTTTTGTAGATGGAAAACTTGCTTTGGGATTTTACCCAGAGGCTCTCTTCACTCTCAAAAGGTGCAGGAATGATGAGTTCATCGTTTGCGGTTACATATCCGTGGATACCCAGTGTTTGTACTTTTATATGGTGTTTCATAAGGGCCAAGGCTATCATCGTGTCAAACTGCATAATGAAGGGTTGCCCTATGGTAAGGTATTTGGCAAAGGCAAAATCAAAAAGTAGCATCTTCTTTCCTGACTTCTGGTAGCGGTCTTCTATGAACAACACGAGTTTTTCCTGAGTAAACAGTTTCATCGTTTTATAAAGCCAGTCTTTAGAAACTTTAAATTTCTCTTTTGCGAAGGTATAGATCTGATGGGTTGTAAGATGTTTGGTATGGTGTTGAGCCAAGATGAGAAGTAGCTTCTGCTCATTTTCATCAAAGGAACTTTTTAAAAAGGTTTTCATTGCTTTGATATTTGTTTTTTGAGACCTTGCGATCACGGGTAGAGTCCCAGCACGTAGGAAATGGTTAAAACTACTGCTTTGTGCAGCACTAGTCTCAAAGGCAAGAAATTCTTCATAGTCTAAAGGAAAAAGCTCAACAGAAATCAGACTTTCATCTTCAAGAGGTATGCGTGAGATTACGATGAGCCTCTCTACATTGGGAAAATAAGAAAGGTATCCTTTTTGGTAATGGTCAAGTATGAGCAGGGTGATACCCTCACGGTCTATGTACTGTTGCAGAGACAAGGTGGAGAGTGTATTGAAAATGAGGTTAGGGTCCTCTAGGTCTATATAAAGGGTAGACTCTTCATTTTCTTCATGCATCAGATCAAGAATGATAGTGCTTTTTCCTGCACCACGTACACCGTAGAGGTTCATATCTCCCTTTGGAGGCAATTGACATTTTCTAGGAACATAATTTTCAGTGACATAGCGTTGATTTTGATAATATTCGAGTAATTCCATAAGCATCCATGTCGCATCTTTCCTTATAAAAAGGAAGTGTTTTTCAGTATTGTAGCGTTTTTAGACTAAAAAGTATTGCACCTTTCAAAAACTTTGGGTATAATTCGCGTTCCTAAATTTATGTTAGAGGGTTTAAACCCTGTGTTTTAGGCACGTACTAACGAGTTCTTTTAAAGGTAAAATATGGAAAAAATTAGATTAAAGCTTAAAGCTTACGATCACAGAGTATTAGACAGATCAGTTGCTGCTATTATAGATGCAGTTAAACGTACAGGTGCAGAGATTAGAGGGCCAATTCCAATGCCAACTAAGCTTAAGCGTTATACGGTTCTTAAATCACCACACGTCAACAAAGACGCTCGTGAGCAGTTTGAGATCAGAATTCACGGAAGAATGATCGACATCGTTTCGGCTACTTCAGATACTATTGATTCACTTATGAAGTTGGATCTAGCACCTGAAATCGAAGTTGAAATCAGATCAATGGACAAGTAGGAGTAGGAAATGGAATTTATAGTAGAAAAAATTGGTATGAGCAGAACTGTTGATGTACCAAGTGTTCCAGTTACGCTTCTTAAAGTCGTTGATACGAAAGTTTGTGAAGTGAAAGAAGACGGGAAAGCACTTGTTGCATATAACTCAAGTAAAAAACTTAATAAGAGCATTGAAGGTCAGCAGACTAAATTCGGTGTATCTAAAGAGTTTAATAAATTTATGACTATCGAAGTTGCAGAAGGTACTGAAGCTGGTGATTTAAATACAGCAGTATTGGCTGAAACAGCTGTAGTAAAAACTTCTCTTAACACTAAAGGTAGAGGTTTTGCCGGTGGTATGAAACGTCACAACTTTGGTGGTGGACCTGGTTCACACGGACATAGATTTGGTAGACGTATCGGTTCAATCGGTAATGCTGAGTGGCCTGGTCGTGTAATGCCTGGTAAGAAAATGCCTGGACATTACGGTAACACACAAGTAACTGTGAAGAATGAAGTAATGTCATTTGATGCTGAAAATGGCATCTTAGTATTAAAAGGTTCAATTCCTGGTCACAATGGTGCCAGAGGATTGGTAAGGATAGTTAAATAATGAAAACAACAGTAATTAAAACAACAGACCTTCCTCAAGCATTTTTGGAAGTTCACCCACATAACCTTTACCTTTATTGTAAAGCGTATGCGGCTGGTCTTAGAGCCAACACTGCACAGACTAAAACAAGATCTCAAGTGCGTGGTGGTGGTAAGAAACCATGGGCTCAAAAAGGTGGCGGACGTGCAAGAGCAGGTTCATTAAGATCACCTATATTCGTTGGTGGTGGTGTTGCATTTGGACCAAGTACAAATAAAAACTATGATCAAAAAGTGAATAAAAAGCAAAAGAAACTTGCGCTTTATCATGCATTGGCAGAGATGGCAGCAAATGATAGACTTTTGGTTGTTGATAACATCGAAATTGCATCAGGTAAGACAAAAGATGCATTGGCATTTGTAAATGGACTTGAGCAAAGAGATGTACTTGTAGTGAAAGAGATGATTGATGATAAGACTTTCTTAGCATTCAGAAATCTTCAGAACGCATACCTTATTGAATCAAATGAGCTTAACGCTTATCTTGCTGCTGCATATCACTCAATTGTGATTGAAAAAGCTATATTTGATAAATTGACTAAAGAGGCTTAAGATGGCAGATATTACAGATATTAAATCAATTATGTATACAGAGAAGAGTTTGGCTCTTCAAGAAGATGGTGTCATCGTAGTTCAAACAACTCCAAGAATGACTAAAAATGGTCTTAAAGAAGTGTTTAAAGAGTTCTTCGGGATCAACCCACTTAGAGTTAACTCAATGAGAGTAAACGGTAAAGTGAAAAGATTTAAAGGTGTTGAAGGAAAAAGACCAGACTTGAAAAAGTTCTATGTCAAGCTTCCTGAAGATGCAAAAATCGAAAGTTTAGCGGTATAAGGATAGAAGATGGCAATTAAAACATATAAACCAACCACACCTTCACGTCGTTATATGACTAACCTTGACAGTGGTGATATCACTGCTAAAGCAAGCGTTAGAGCACTACTTAAAAATCTTCCAAGATCAGCAGGTAGAAACAGTAACGGTAGAATCACTTCTCGTCACAGAGAAGCAGGTGCTAAAAAACTATATAGAATCATCGATTTTAAAAGAAATAAATTTAACATCGAAGGTACAGTAGCAACTGTTGAGTACGATCCATACAGAAACTGTAGAATTTGTCTTATCAAATATGTTGATGGTGACAGAAGATATGTACTTCAACCAAAAGGACTTAAAGTAGGTGATAAGATCATGTCAGCTGAATCAGGTCTTGATATCAAGACTGGTAATGCAATGAAATTGATCAATATCCCAGTGGGTACTTTGGTACACAACATTGAAATGAGTCCAGGTCATGGTGGTCAGATCGCACGTTCTGCGGGTGGTTATGCACAGATCATGGGTAGAGATGGTAAATACGTTTCACTTAGACTTCCATCTGGTGAGATGAGATACGTTCTTGGTCAATGTCTTGCAACTATCGGTACTGTTGGTAACGAAGATTTCGCGAACATCGTTATCGGTAAAGCAGGTAGAAGTAGACACCTTGGTATCAGACCACAAACTCGTGGTTCTGCAATGAACCCTATCGATCACCCACACGGTGGTGGTGAAGGTAAAACGAACTCAGGTCGTCATCCAGTATCTCCATGGGGTACGCCAGCTAAAGGGTTTAAAACTCGTAAGAAAAAAGCTAGTGATAAGTTAATTATCTCTAAAAAGAAAACAGGTAGGGGCTAAGATATGGCAAGATCGACAAAAAAAGGTCCATTTATCGATGGTCACTTAATGAAAAAAGTGTTAGCAGCAAAAGAGTCTGCTGACAAAAAACCAATCAAAACTTGGTCAAGAAGATCTGTGATCTTCCCTGAGTTCATTGGTTTGACAATCAACGTTCACAATGGTAGACAATTCGTACCAGTATTTATAACTGAAAACCACGTAGGTTATAAACTAGGTGAGTTCGCACCAACAAGAACATTTAAGGGCCATAAAGGTTCTGTACAGAAGAAGGTAGGTTAATTATGAGTAGAGCATTATTAAAATTCGTAAGAGTATCACCTACTAAAGCTAGACTTATCGCTAGAGAAGTTCAGGGTATGAATGCTGAACTTGCTCTTGCATCATTAGAGTTTATGCCTAACAAAGCAGCGGGTATCATTTCTAAAGTAATTGCATCTGCAGTTGCTAACGGTGACTTTGAACCAGAAGAGGTAACAATTACTTCTTGTAGAGTTGACAAAGCAGCAGTAATGAAAAGATGGAGACCAAGAGCTAGAGGTACAGCTTCTAGAATCATTAAACCAACAGCGCACATTTTAGTTGAAGTTGGCGTAGCTGAAAAAACTGGGGAGGACGCATAATATGGGTCAAAAAGTAAATCCTATAGGTCTTAGACTTGGAATTAACAGAAACTGGGAATCAAGATGGTTCCCGGCAAAAGGTAGAACAGCAGATTTTATCGCTGAAGATTACAAAATCAGAAAATACCTTAAAAAAGAACTTTTCTATGCAGGTGTTTCTAACATCATCATCGAAAGAACTGTTAAAAAATTAAGAGTAAATATTGTAACTGCTAGACCTGGTATCATTATCGGGAAAAAAGGTGCAGATATTGAAAAGTTGAAAGCAACACTTATCAAGATGCTTGGTAAAGATGTATCTATCAACATTAAAGAAGAGAAACGTCCTCAAGCTTCAGGTCAACTTGCTGCTGAAAACGTTGCAACTCAACTTGAGAGAAGAACTGCATTTAGACGTGCAATGAAAAAAGTAATTCAAGGTGCACTTAAATCAGGTGCAAAAGGAATTAAAATTTCTGTATCTGGACGTCTTGGTGGTGCTGAGATGGCAAGAACTGAGTGGTACTTAGAGGGTAGAGTTCCTCTTCATACACTTAGAGCTAAAATCGATTACGGTTTTGCTGAAGCACATACTACTTATGGAATCATTGGTATTAAAGTTTGGATCTTCAAAGGTGAAGTTCTTGCTAAAGGTATCCAAGCAGAGCCACAAGAAGAGAAAAAAGGTGGTAGAAAGCCATCTAGAAAAAGAGGTGAATAATCATGCTAATGCCTAAAAGAACTAAATGGAGAAAGCAGATGAAAGGCCGTAATCGCGGTAAATCTTTCAGAGGTAACAAAATTGAGTTTGGTGATATCGCGATCAAAGCTACTGAAGCTGGTAGAATCGATTCTAGACAGATCGAAGCTGCGCGTATTACAATGACTAGAAAAATTGCAAGAACAGGTAAAACTTGGATCAGAGTTTTCCCAGATAAGCCACTTACTGCTAAACCACTTGAAACAAGAATGGGTAAAGGTAAAGGTGGTGTTGACAAATGGGTAATGAACATTAAGCCAGGTAGAATTATTTTCGAAATGGCAGGCGTTGAAGAGACACTTGCAAGAGCAGCGTTAACACTTGCTATTCATAAAATGCCATTTAAGTGTAAAATTATCACTTTAAAGGATACCAATGAACTATATTGATTTAAAAGATAAAAGTGAAGCAGAACTTACAGAGATGCTTAAAGAGAAAAAACTTGAATTGTTTACATTGAATGCAAAGCAAAAAACTATGCAACTTACAAACACTTCTGAATTAAGAGTAGCGAAAAAAGATATCGCAAGAATTCAAAGAGTTAAGAGTAGCGAAAAAAGACATCGCTAGAATTCAAACAGCATTAACTGCTGCTAGATCGAAGTAAAGGGTCAGACATGCCAAAAAGACAAATAACTGGTACTGTGATTAAAAAGGCTGGAGAAAAAACTGCAACTGTTTTAGTTGAGAGAAAAGTACTTCACCCAAGATATCACAAGACTGTAAAAAGATTTAAAAAATATCTTATTCACGATGAGAAGAATGACATTAATGTTGGAGATACAGTGAGCGCTATCGAATGTAGACCACTTTCAAAAACAAAAAGCTTCAGACTTCTTGAAATCGTGAAGAGAGGAGAAGTGTAATGATCCAAGGTTTTACTAGATTAAATGTAGCAGATAACTCTGGTGCTAAAGAGATCATGTGTATCAAGGTTCTTGGTGGATCTAAAAGAAGATATGCATCAGTAGGTGATGTTATCGTTGCTTCTGTGAAAAAAGCACTTCCAACTGGAAAAGTAAAAAAAGGTAAGGTTGTTAAAGCAGTTGTTGTTAGAACTAAAAAAGAGATCCAGAGAGAAAATGGTTCACTTATTAGATTTGACGACAATGCAGCAGTAATTATCGATGACAAAAGAGAGCCAATAGGTACACGTATCTTTGGTCCTGTAAGTCGTGAAACAAGATATGCAGGTTTTATGAAAATTGTATCACTTGCACCGGAGGTATGGTAATGGCTAAAACATTCAAAATCAAAAAAGGTGACCAGGTAATGGTTATCGCTGGTGATGATAAAGGTACAGTTGGAGAAGTTCTTCAAGTACTTACTAAAAAAGATGCAGTAATCGTTGCAGGTTGTAAAACAGCTAAAAAAGCTGTAAAACCAAGCGAAGAAAATAAAGAGGGTGGATTTGCAAACAAAGAAATGCCGATCCACATCTCAAATGTAAAAAAAGTAGAGGGATAATCCTATGAGTAGAATGAAGCAAAAGTACAATGACATCGTTCCTGCACTCAGAGAAGAGTGTGGGATTGCAAACCCGATGCAGACTCCTAAGCTTGAAAAGATAGTTATCTCTGTTGGTGCTGGTGAAGAAGGTAAGGACAACAAACTTATCGCTAACATGGCAGATACTATCTCACTTATCGCTGGTCAAAAAGCGGTAGTCGTTACAGCTAAAAAATCTGTTGCAGGTTTTAAAGCTAGAGAAGGTGCTCCAACAGGTATCAGAGTAACACTAAGAGGTGAAAATATGTATAACTTCTTTGACAAACTCGTATCTATCGCTCTTCCAAGAGTTAAAGACTTTAGAGGTACACCAAGAAAAGGTTTTGACGGACGTGGTAACTATAACTTCGGTCTTCAAGAGCAATTGATGTTCCCAGAAGTTGAATTTGACAAAGTGATCAAAACACATGGTATGAACATTACGATCGTAACTAGTACTGAAGATGATAAAGAAGGGTTCATGCTTTTAGAAAAGCTTGGTATGCCTTTCGCTAAAGGGAGAAACTAATGGCTAAGAAATCAATGATTGCAAAGCAGAAGAGAGCACCAAAATTCTCTACTCAAGCATATACAAGATGTAACATTTGTGGTAGACCTCACTCAGTATATAAAGACTTTGGTCTTTGTCGTGTGTGTTTAAGAAAAATGGCCAATGAAGGTCTTATCCCTGGCATGCGCAAAGCAAGCTGGTAAGGAGAATTAAAAGATGATGACAGACATAATTGCAGACTCTCTTACTCGTATAAGAAATGCTGCGCAAAGAAGACTAGACGTAACAACACTTCTTCACTCAAATACGATTGAAGCAACCGTATCTATTTTTGTAGACAAAGGTTACCTTGAGAGTTTCAAAGTAAAAGAAGATGGAAACAAAAAAACAATAAAAGTAGTTCTTAAATATGATGAGAATGAAAAAAGCGTGATCAATGAGATCAAAAAAATCTCTAAGCCTGGTAGACGTGTTCACCAAGGTAAAGATGATATTAGAACATTTAAAAATGGTTACGGTACTTTGGTTGTTTCAACAAGCCAGGGTGTTATTGCGAATGATGAAGCGTTTAAACGTGGAATCGGTGGCGAAGTAATCTGTAGTATTTGGTAAGGAATAAAGATGTCAAGAATAGGAAAAAGACCAGTAACTGTGGCAAGTGGTATTGAAGTATCACTAGACGGTACGACTCTCGTGGCTAAAAAAGGCAATCTTGAAAAAAGACTTGAAACTCATGGTAGAGTTGGGATCAGTATTGATGGTTCAGAAGTGACTTTTGAGAGAATAGGTGATGAAAAGCAAGATGCAGCGTTCTGGGGAACATACAGAGCACTTTTCAACAACATAATTATTGGACTTGATCAAGGGTATACTAAATCTTTAGAGATCAATGGTGTTGGTTATAGAGCAGCTGTCCAAGGTAAAGTACTTAACCTTCAACTAGGTCATTCACATGACATTAATTTTGATATCCCTGAGGGACTTGAAATTAAAGTTGAGAAAAATATCATTACGATCAACGGTACGGATAAGCAAGCAGTAGGTCAAGCCGCTGCTGAGATTAGAGATTTCAGACCACCAGAGCCATACAAAGGTAAAGGTGTGAAGTATACTGATGAAGTGATCATCAGAAAAGCTGGTAAAGCAGCTGGTAAGTAAGGAGCGGTAGATGTTAAAAAGTATTCAAAAAAGAAAAAATAAACTTCGCGCTCAAAGAAAAGCTAGAGTAAGAGGTAAGATCTTCGGTACAGATACATTGCCAAGATTGACTGTATTTAAGTCAAACAAGCACTTTTACGCTCAAGCTATTAATGACACTACTGGTGTGACACTTGCTTCTGCTGATGGTAGAAAACTTGGTCTTAAAGTAAACCAGGAAGATGTAAAAAAAGTAGCTGCTGAGATGGCTAAAAACCTTGCTTCTAAAAACATTGAAACTGTTGTTTTCGACAGAAATGGTTACCTTTACCACGGTGTTGTTGCGTCATTTGCTGATGCACTTAGAGAAGCCGGAATTAAGTTTTAAGGAATCATGATGCAAAATAATAATGAAGAAATTGAAAAAGAATTTGAAGAAGTAATCGTTAATATCGGTCGTGTTACTAAAGTTGTTAAGGGTGGTAGAAGATTTAGATTTACTGCACTTGTAGTGATTGGTGACAGAAACGGTACAGTCGGATATGGATTTGGTAAAGCCAAAGAAGTTCCTGATGCGATTAAAAAAGCGGTTGATGATGCGCACAAGAATCTTGTGAAAGTAAACATCAAAGGTACAACTATCGCTCATGATATTGAGCACAAATTCAACGCAAGTAGAATCGTGCTTAGACCAGCGAGTGAAGGTACAGGTGTTATTGCCGGTGGTGCTGCTAGACCAGTACTTGAGCTTGCAGGGGTAAAAGATGTCCTTTCAAAATCAATCGGTTCTAACAACCCAAATAACCTAGTAAGAGCAACAATTCAAGCACTTACTAGAATTAAAGCGTAAGGGGTAAAGTATGGGTTTACATAATTTACAACCTGCTCCAGGGTCAACGAAAAACAGAAAAAGAGTTGGTCGTGGTCAAGGTTCAGGAACAGGTAAAACAGCTGGACGTGGTCAAAAAGGTCAAAAGTCTAGATCTGGTTACAGTAAAAAAAGAGGTTTTGAAGGTGGTCAAATGCCACTTTACAAAAGATTACCTAAAATCGGTTTTACTTCTACAGTTGAAAAACCATATGTGATCAATGTAGAAAAAATCAAAGCAATCGCTGAACTTTCTGAGATAACTCTTGAGACTATCAAGTCAGTTCATAAATTACAAAAAAATGTAACAAAAGTGAAGTTGATTGGTATATCTGCAAAAGATCTTGCAGCTAAGATCAAAGACGAAGCTGTTACAACAAGCGGAAAATAATTATGGGCAATGCTTTAACTCAAAAAATCCTAATCACATTAGGATTCCTTTTTGCGTACAGAGTTTTAGCCTATATTCCAACTCCAGGTGTTGACTTGAATGTTATCAAAGAGTTTTTTGATAGCAATTCAAACAATGCCCTTGGGCTAATGAATATGTTCTCTGGTAATGCCGTTGAACGTTTAAGTATCATCTCTTTAGGTATCATGCCTTATATTACTGCTTCCATCGTTATGGAACTTCTCGCAGCAACTTTCCCAGCACTAGGTCAAATGAAAAAAGAACGTGACGGTATGCAAAAATATATGCAGATCATTCGTTATTTCACTATTTTTATTACTGTAGTACAAGCTATTGGTGTATCTATGGGACTTCAAAGTATGACTGGAAGAGCAGGACAGAGTGCAGTAATGATAGATCCTATGATGTTTACAATTATTACTACCTTCTCTATGTTGGCAGGTACGATGTTGCTTATGTGGATCGGTGAACAGATCACACAAAAAGGTATTGGTAATGGTATATCACTTATTATCTTTGCTGGTATTGTATCTGGGTTACCATCTGCTATAGGTAATACAATAAGAGCAGTAAATGCTGGTGAGATGAACTTCTTAGTGGTACTTGGTATTTTGGCAATTATGCTGATCACTATCTTGGCTATTATCTATGTTGAACTTGGTGAGAGAAGAATTCCTATCTCTTATTCAAGAAAAACCATTATGCAGAATCAGACAAAGAGAGTGATGAACTACATTCCTGTAAAAGTAAACCTTTCAGGTGTTATTCCTCCTATCTTCGCTTCTGCTGTATTGATGTTCCCACTGACAATGCTTCAGTCAAGTACTACGCCATTTCTTGTAGCAATTGCTGATTCATTGGCACCAGGAGGGATCACATTCAATGTGGTAACTTTCTTGCTTGTCATGTTCTTTGCATTCTTTTATGCCTCAATCGCATTTAATGCTAAAGACATTTCGGATAACTTGAAAAGACAAGGTGGATTTATCCCTGGTGTAAGACCAGGTGAGCACACTAAAGAATTTTTAAATGAAGTTGCAAGTAGATTGACGGGTTCAGGTGCAGTATACCTTGCTATCATCTCTACGATACCATTTATGATCATCTCTGGAATGGGTGCATCGTTCTACTTCGGTGGGGTTGCTGTACTTATTATCGTTCAAGTTGCACTCGATACAATGAGAAAGATCGAAGCACAAAGAACAATGAACCAATATGATACATTGGGTAATGTAGGTCTATAATGGCTATTGCTATTAGAAAACCTGATGAGATCGCTAAGCTCAGACGAGCTGGCGAGATCGTTGGTAAAACACTTCAATATCTTCAAAACATAATCAAACCAGGTATGACACTTAGTGAAATTGATGCTTTAGGTGAAGCGTATATCCTTAAACATGGAGCTGTACCATCCTTTAAAGGATTGTATGGGTTTACCGGTTCTGTATGTACTTCCTTAAATGAAGTATGTATACATGGTGTACCTACAGATAGAGTGATTGAAGAAGGTGATGTTCTCGGTTTGGATATCGGAACAAAACTGGATGGTTATTTCGGTGATGCTGCGATCACGATGGCAGTAGGTAAAATAAGTGCTGAAGATGAAGCATTGATAGCGTGTTCAAAAGAGGCGCTTTATCATGCGATAGATTCTATTAGAGAAGGTATGCGTTTTAAAGAATTGACAAAAATTATTGAAGACTATATCGTTTCTGCAGGCTTTGTTCCATTACGTGATTATTGTGGTCACGGTATCGGTACAAAACCGCACGATGAACCTAATATCCCTAACTATCTTGAGGGTAAAACAAATCAGGGACCTAAGATCAAAAATGGAATGGTCTTCTGTTTAGAACCTATGGTATGTCAAAAAAGTGGTACTCCTGTACTGCTTGATGACAAATGGTCGGTCATTAGTGAAGATCAACTAAGATCAGCACACTATGAACACCAAGTTGCAGTAGTAGATGGCAAAGCTGTCATCTTAACTGAAGCATAATAATTGATAAAGGAATACAATGGCTAAAGATGATGTAATTGAGATTGACGGTAAAGTAGTTGAAGCACTACCTAATGCGACATTTAGAGTAGAATTGGACAATGGACACATTGTACTTTGTCACATTGCAGGAAAGATGAGAATGCACTACATTAAGATTCTTCCAGGCGATACTGTAAAAGTGGAACTCACTCCATACAGTCTTGATAAAGGGCGTATCACATTTAGATACAAATAGAACGAGAATCTTCTCGTTCACCCCAGCATTTATTTTTTATAAATGCGCACCACTTTTAAATCCCCTTCACATTTTTATATAAGATAAACTTAATGAATATTTCGGTATAATCCCCATCCCTAAAACTATTAGGCTTTAGGAAACTGCGCGAAGAATCTTTGATTAAGTCGCACCGATTACTCAAGGGTTGGATTATGATACATCAATAATCCACGCAAAATAGGGGTGTTTATTAAACACTCTAGGTGCAAAACAATTTAAACGAGCGACTAGTCGCGTGAGCCATCTGCTGAAGGTGACTTAGCGTCAGCGTAGTATGTGGGGCTTTGCTCCATGTACGTATATATTTAAAGGACAGCCACATGAAGGTTAGACCATCAGTGAAAAAAATGTGTGATGACTGTAAAGTTATTAAACGCAAGGGTATCGTACGCGTGATTTGTAAAAATCCAAAACATAAACAAAGACAAGGATAAACATGGCACGTATTGCAGGTGTTGATTTACCACAAAAGAAAAGAATGGAGTATGCACTTACTTACATTTTTGGTATTGGGTTAACAACTTCAAGAAAAATTCTTGATAGAACAGGTGTTGATTACAACAAAAGAGTACATGAACTTACAGATGCTGAAGCAGCAACTATTCGTAATGATATTCAAGAAAATATTGTAGTTGAAGGTGATCTTAGAAAAAAAGTAACTTTGGATATCAAAGCACTTATGGATTTAGGTTCTTACAGAGGTCTTAGACACAGAAGAGGTTTACCTTGTCGTGGACAAAAGACAAAGACAAATGCGCGTACTCGTAAAGGTAAGCGTAAAACTGTCGGCGCAGCGTAAGGGAGTAGTTAAATATGGCTAAGAAAAAAGCAAAAAAAAGTATTGCTAAAGGTGTAGTGTACGTAGCTGCAACTTTTAACAACACTGTAATTACAGTAACAGATGAAATGGGTAACGTTATCGCTTGGAGTTCTGCTGGAGCACTAGGTTTTAAAGGTTCTAAAAAATCAACTCCATTTGCAGCAACAGAAGCAGTTCAAGATGCGTTGACTAAAGCAATGGAAAATGGCATTAAAGAAGTAGGTATCAAAGTTCAAGGTCCTGGTTCTGGTAGAGACACTGCTGTTAAAGCAATTGGTGCAACGGAAGGTATTCGTGTAACTTTCTTAAAAGATATTACACCACTTCCACATAATGGTTGTAGACCACCTAAGAAGAGAAGGGTATAAGCATGGCAAGATATAGAGGTCCAGTTGAAAGACTAGAAAGAAGACTTGGCGTTGATTTAGGATTAAAAGGTGAGAGAAGACTTGCTGGTAAATCTGCTTTAGAAAAAAGACCATATGCTCCAGGGCAACACGGTCAAAGAAGAACAAAGATCTCTGAATATGGTCTTCAACTTCAAGAAAAGCAAAAAGCTAAATTTATGTATGGTGTTTCTGAAAAACAATTTAGAGCACTTTACAAAGAAGCAAACTCAAAAGATGGTAACACAGGTTCGATCCTTATCCAACTTCTTGAGCAAAGACTTGACAACGTTGTTTACAGAATGGGATTTGCTACGACTAGAGCGTCAGCTAGACAATTCGTAAATCACGGACATGTACTAGTTGATGGTAAGAGAGTAGATATTCCTTCATTTAGAGTAAAAGCAGGTCAAAAAATTGAGATCAGAGAGAAAAGTAAAACGAATCCTCAGATCATCAGAGCAATCGAACTTACTAACCAAACTGGTATGGTAGAGTGGGTTGATACTGATAAAGAAAAACTTTTTGGTCTATTCACTAGAATTCCAGAGAGAGAAGAGATCGCAATCCCAGTTGAAGAACGTCTAATCGTTGAGCTATACTCTAAATAATACATAAGTAAAGGCTATTAATGAGAAAAATTAAAGTTGCACCATTTATGCCAACAGAAGTAGAAGTAAACGAAATTAGTGCTAACCGTGCTGAGATCGTTGCTTATCCTTTTGAGAGCGGTTATGCTGTTACACTCGCGCATCCTCTTAGAAGACTTATTTTAGGTTCTTCTATCGGGTACGCACCTATTTCGATCAAGATCGAAGGGGCTGCACATGAGTTTGATAACATCAGAGGTATGCATGAAGATGTTGCTGTATTTATTATCAACCTCAAGAATATTCGTTTTAAAATTAAAGACGAAAGTGATAAAGTTGAGCTGAAATACAGTTTCTCTGGACACAAAGAAGTGACTGCACAAGATCTTAACAATGATCAAATTGAAGTAGTGAATGGTGATTTACCACTTGCAACACTCAATGAAGATGCAGTACTTAACTTTACTGTGGTTATCTCAAAAGGTATTGGTTATGTACCAAGTGAAGACCTTAGAGATGATGTTGATAATGATAGCATTGCACTTGATGCTTTCTTTACTCCAGTAAGAAAAGCTAATTATAAGATTGAGCCTGTACTTGTAGAGGACAATCCTAACTTTGAAAAGATTACATTCGACATCGAAACTGATGGTCAGATCGGTCCGGTTGAAGCATTTACAAATGCACTGGAAGTAATGAATAAGCAACTTTCTGTTTTTAATACGGTACTTGATTTAGATATCTCTGTAGCACCGGTGAAAAGAAACAGTGACGATAGCGAACTCAAACCTTTCATGCAAACTGTAGATAGTCTTGGACTTAGTGCAAGATCATTCAATTCACTTGACAGAGCTGGTATGAAGTATCTTGGTGAATTGGTATTGATGAGTGAAAATGAGATTAAAAATATCAAAAATCTTGGTAAAAAATCTTTAGATGAAATCTCTGAGTGTCTCGTAGAGCACGGATTTGGTTCAGATTTTGAACTTGCAGACGTTACAAGAGTGAATCTTGTAAAGAAAATAGAACAACTTAAAGCATAGTTGTTACAGTAAAGGAATATTATGAGACATAAGCATGGTTACCGTAAATTAAATAGAACGTCTTCTCATAGAGCGGCGCTTCTTAAAAACCTTTCTATTGCTTTGACAAAAGAGGGTAGAATTGAGACTACATTGCCAAAAGCTAAAGAGCTTAGAAGTTATTTTGAAAAGCTTGTTACTAAAGCTTCTTCTGGTGACTTTAATGCACACAGAGCAATTTTTGCAATGTTACAACACAAAGAGTGTACAAATAAAATTGTAAACGAGATCGCACCAAAGTATGCAGATAGAAATGGTGGATATACAAGAATTATTAAAACACGTATGAGAAAAGGTGATTCAGCACCTATGGCAATTATCGAACTCGTATAATTACCCCTGAAACTCCAGTATTTCAAGGCTTTGCCTTGAATACAAACCATTAAATCATTAAACAATTCAAACACATATTGACAAAGTAACACTTTTAGTGTATAACACACTTAAAGAACATAGTAACAAAGATTTTACTATGATTTCGTTATAATCAATTTATAATATGCGCTATAAAATAGATGCATAATAAGGAGAACCATTGATACCATTTTCAGATGAAGAATTAGAACCTGCCGTAATGAATGTAATAGAGAAGGTAAGACCCTCTATTAAACTTGATGGAGGAGATATCACTTTGATCGCCATCAAAGACGGAAAAGTTTACGTACAACTTCAAGGTGCATGTGTTGGTTGCGGTAGTTCAGGCACAACGATCAAGTTTGGTGTAGAGAGACAGATGCAAACACTCATTCATCCTGAGATCACTGTAAAAAATGTACCTGCAGGCTTTGAAGATAAATTGGATCAATTAATTTAATATGAGCAAAATAAGTCAAGATCTACTGCTTAAAAGAGCCGAACATGAGTTTCTGCAGGGAGACTATGCCAATGCACTTAGAAGTTACGGATTGATCTTAAAAGATTATCCTACATTAGATGAAGCAAAGATCGGTGTCTATTTGAGTGATCTGGGTATAGAGAGTGAAGAAGAAGCACAAGCTTTATTTGACTATTATCAAATGATCAAGAGCGAGAAAGAGAATGCGGTGGATATCATCGATGGGCTTATTGAGAATTTAGACAGTTCAAAACATAAGTTACAAGAACTTTTGCTTGAGCCTATAGAAGAGCAGATAGAATATAGTGATGGCATACGTTACAGTGATTTTCAAGAACTCGTAAAGAGCAGAGGCAGCTTTAAAAAAACATTTGAAGACATCATGTTCTCAACCAAAGTGGTAATTACCAATAAAGATGAGTTTATAGACTTCGTTACACACTTGGCAACGGAAGGTTTTGATGAGATGGCATTGGGGTATCTGGATGCTTCAGCCAGTTTATTTGGCAATGATCAGGATATACTTGCACTTTATCATGTGGTTAGAGGACAAAAATAGTGAAATTGGATTTCCAAAAAGATGGTTATCTTTTTCTAAGCGATGATACAAGTAAACTTGATAAAGATACACTGTTTTTAAAAACAGCACAGAACAGTGTCTATTATGACAAATTAGAAGTCAAACCCGAAACGATTACCGTAGATGAACTGATCTCTTTTTGGGAACTTGAAAAGATCAGAGTGGTGGGTGTTACCGGAACCAATGGTAAAACGACCGTAACCGCAGCAATTTACTCTTTTTTACTTGATCTGGATGAGAAACCGGCACTACAAGGAACTCGTGGCTTATTTGCGCAGGAGAGACGTATAGAAGAGAAGAGTATGACCACGCCTTCGATCTTGGAAACACTGCACAATATGAAGCAGACGATGGACCTTGGTTGTAACTACTTTATTATGGAAGTAAGTTCACATGCGATAGATCAAAAACGTATAGAAGGTTTAACCTTCGCGCTTAAGGTCCATACCAATGTCACTAGTGACCATTTGGACTATCATGGGACTGTTGAAGAGTATAGACGTGTCAAAAGTCTCTTTTTTGCAGATGAATCACCGAAACTTCTGAATAAAGATGACATTAAAAACATTACATATAACCCTATAGGGGCACAAAGTTATGGGGTAGATGAACCTGCAACATTTAAAGTGCAGGCTTTCTCTTTGCTGCATGGAATTACTGCAGGGATAAAACACTTACAGACTGAAGCAACATTCCACTCTCCTATGGTAGGTCTCTTTAATCTCTTTAATCTTATGGCAGCTATAGGTTCCGTGCAGATGTTGACGGGAAGAAGCATAGAAGAGATATGTGAAGTGGTGGAATACTTTGCAGGGGTTTCGGGACGTATGGAAGTAGTGAGCCGAGATCCTCTTGTGATCGTAGACTTTGCACATACAGATGACGGTATGCACGCAGTGTTAGAGTCTATGAAAGACAGAGACCTTTCAGTGGTCTTTGGTGCGGGGGGAAACAGAGACAAAGAGAAACGTCCTCGTATGGGAGCTGTCGCAGGCAGATATGCAAATAAGATATATGTCACCAGTGACAACCCTCGAGATGAAGTACCCGAAATGATACTCGAAGACATTCTTTTAGGGCTACATGGCAAAGACCATGTGACTGCTACACCAGACAGAAGACTTGCCATAAAAATGGCACTTGATGCACTCCAAGAGAACGAGGTTCTTCTTATCCTTGGTAAAGGGGATGAAGACTATCAAGAGATCAAAGG
>NODE-284-length-18530-cov-5.86815_pt1 | contig 18530 bp, 16 predicted proteins | sample MGYA00139097_ERZ477577 | MGnify/ENA metagenome assembly ERZ477577
CAGGATCAGAACGGTTTTGGCGCAGGCGATCTGACCGGTGTAGTGTCAAAATTTAAATCAATCGATTGAGCAACATCTGAGCCATTGCCCCAGTTCATTGGGCCAATATTTTGAGGCCCAATCGGTGGATCCATTATTCCATTCGCGTCAAATACAATCGGGGTAGCACCTGGTCCTCCGATGTTAACACCGTTGATGTCTTCGGCACTCCAATGCCAGTTCCAGGTGTTATCTGCTCCAGCATCTTTCACAAAATATGAAGTTATAAGGTGTGGATTACCCAAAGAGTCAAAGATCTGGGTTGACATGGAGTAATTGTACGAAGTAGGGTCGGTGGGATCAAAGCCGGGCGTAGTTGGGAGAGGATCTGCCGCATCCAGATTGTTGTTGAGTTCAAGCGTTGTAGTCATGTTGGCGGGTATCAAACCGGTATCAGTAACCTGGATTGCCTGCGGTTCGCCGGGGGTCAGCGTGTTTGTGGCAATATCAAATGGTTGCCCCTGAACTTGAAAACCCTCCGGATTGATCAAAAAACCTTCCTGGTTGAACCTGAAGGCTCCGGCACGGGAATAATACATGGTATTGTCACCCGGTTCCTTGAGCATAAAGAAACTGTCACCTTCAATGGCCACATCGAGGCCTGATTCGGTAGATTCAAAGGTTCCCTGACTGAAAATATTGTCCACCTTGGAGAGATTGACACCTCTGCCTATCTGAGATGAACCGCCGGAACCATTTACTGATGCGGACAACAGGTCAGAGAATACCGTTCTTGCTCCTTTAAAACCTGTGGTGTTAGTGTGGGCAAGGTTGTTGCCGATTACGCTCATGGCGTGAGAGTTTGTCTTCAATCCGCTTACACCGCTGTACAATGCACTGGAAATACCCATCTGCTATCCCTCCATTGACGTTTTTACGCCTGATACTGTAGTGGACCTGTAATCCTTTTAAAATATTAGCTGACAGTTATCCTTCCGTGGGCACTGTTTCTTCAGCGATTTCAGCAATAGCCTCAACGACGTCTGCTGCTGTTTCCTCGACTGTTGCATTTGTTTCCTGTTGAGCAGGTTCTTCCTGGTTCAGACCTGTTCCTAATTCATAAACACCTTTAATCTTGTTGACTTCAATCTCTCCGGACACGGTAAATAACAAACCACCACTGGTACTGTCCAGATCGACGCCGGTTACCTCTGAGCGGACCAGTGGAGCTGCAGCGATACTATCAGCAGCAGCAGTCGCTTCTACGACAATTGTATAATCACCTGTTGGTGCAGGTTGGCCTGAAGCGGTGAGTCCATTCCAGGTGATAAAGTGATCACCTTTCTGTAATTCTGTGCCCTTCAGGGTTGTGACCGTGGCTCCATCCTTTTGGAGAAGCAAGGTAATATCCTTGGCTTCGCCATCGATCGAGTAACCGATTCGAACAGGGTCTCCATCAAACTTGAAATCACTGTCAGCGTATGCGACTTCCTTACCGATCATGCTTAAAGCTGAAAGCTTCTGAGAGTCGTTGACAGAAGAAGCAACCTTTTCCATGCTCTCATTAAGATTAAACAATTGTTCAAGCGAGCTGAACTGTGCGAGCTGGGCTGTAAATTCTGTTGGGTCATCGGGATTGAGCGGATCCTGGTTTTGAAGCTGGGCAACCAAAAGGGTGAGAAAATCCTCTTTCCCCATAATGTCGTTACTCTTGTCTGCTTCATTTGCTTTTGTCTGTGCTGCCGCAGTGGACGCCTGGTTGATTACATCTATATAACTCATGCGTTTACTCCTAGATGGTCAGGTTTACCCCTGATTGTTCAGTGGCGTTGGTTAAAAGTGTATCTTCAATTTCAAATTTCGAAGTTGTCTGTGTTTTCGGTTGATCTTTGAACAACGGCGTCTGGTCCTGAAAGAGTTGGCCATGCTGACTTGTGAAATCATCAATAGTATCTGACTTGAACGATACGACTAAATCTTCTACTGAAATTCCTTGATTTTGAAGAATTTCACGTAAACGAGGAAGATTTTTATCGATGATTTCTCCAGCCTGATGTGTTTGAGCATATATATTTGCTTTTAAAATATCTCCCTTTACAAACAAATCAATCTTCAACTCACCTAATTCCGCTGGATTCAACTGCAAACTGAGTCGACTGGTTTGCAGACGTGATTGGACTGAAAATCTTTCGACGATCTGGTTTATGATCTCCTGTTCGCGAACAAAATTAGATTGAGGGGAAGGGGATGCTCCCATCTTCACGGTTTCAGTGGTTTGCGTAGAGGCGATATCATGGAATTGCGACCCAAACGTACTGTTAAGCGTTGACTGCTCTGTTGACACTGCGTTATTGTTTGGGGCAGTATTTACCGTTTGTTGCTGTAAAGAATTATTATCCGGCGAATTTGAATTCTGTTGCAACGTCTGGTTGTTAGCGTTGTTCTCTGCATTCTTGGCTATTGCACCGGACTTTGCGTTGAACGTCTGTTCCTGAACATTGTCCCTTATTGAGTCACGAAGATGGTCTGTTTTAGATTGCGGTAAAATCTCTGAAGAATTCAACACTGTCTCAAGAGCCGAGGTTGTATTTACTTTCGCCGCAGTTTGTGTTGGGCTGATCTGTGCCTCGGCGTTTTGCAAAATGGCCGGATTGACAAGGTTGCCGATTGCTTTTCGGGCTGTCATTCTGGTTTCAAATGAGACCTCCATATTAACCGTGTCGTTGTTCTGACTGATTAACCGCTGTATCTCTTCAAGCATTATTGTTGGTTGGCCAGTGTGAGCTGTTTGACCTGGAAAATTGATCTCAGGTTGCCCTTTCATAAAAATTGAAAACAGGGATGGTTCAAAAACAGCTCCTCCCCTCTCGGGAGTATAACCAGTATTAAAAGATTGAGGCTCAGCTGTAAGCGGTACCTGAGAATCCGCTTTAAATGAATTGCCGAGCGCCTCGTCAGGATTGGCCCCCTGGTTGTTCCTGAAATAAGACGTTAATAGTTCGATTCCTGCGTTTATGAATGTTTTATCACCAGCTATCGATACAGCTTCAGTACTCTTAATAGAAAACGCCGATGCAGAAGAATTTAACTGCAGGGTCAGTTCACGGGAAAATAGATAGTTATCAACGGCAATCCCAGTCGATCCTTTCGGCTCTGCAGTACCTGGCTGCAAGAGGCTGGCAAGAATGGAACGTCCATCTCCGGGACTCTTTTGCAGATTCTCAGCTGAGAATTGTTCTATCCAACGATTATCTGCTTGGCCCAGCAGAGGTTGCGGATCTCTGAGGTCGACGAACGGGCCAAGTTGAGTTATAAAATTGGGCTGCTCAAAGGTGCCTAAACCAGTTTTAATACCTGGATCGGGGTCAGTCGTAACCGTTTGCGGCTGTTCATCTTCGCTCAATAATTGGTCTATATCTTGGCTGGTAAGGTCTTTTGCTTGCAGACGATGACTGGATTCCAGCGTGGAGAAGAGATCACTGAAAACATCTTTGGTTTGTTCACTTTGATTTAAGGAGTCAGGGATATTTTTATTGTTTTGGAGTGTGTCCGTTTGGCGTGGTAGGGATAAGGGCTCATGGTTCGGAAGTTCCTGACTGAGTACTTTGTCAAATCCCGTTTCACCGCTTCCTGTCGGGAGCTCAACTGAATGAGGAGATTGTCCTTGTTGAGGGGCAGGGATGATCGGGATTATGTCCATGTAAATTACTCCAGTTGAATCGTTGAAAAAGTTTTGCTGATTTCGGTTGCCTGAGGTTTATTCAGGCTGTCGAGTATTTTTGCCGCTGACTTAACTTTCATGTTTGCTAAAAGATCAGCGGCAAGTTGTTGCTCAAGTCCGGATAGGGCCAAGGCTGCTTTTGCCGGATCCATTTTCTCGTAAATCTTGCTGAGATCTTTAATTTTCTTTACTTCTTCAGCAGACTTTTCTGTCAGTAATTCTGTTAGCTGCTGTTTACTCTGCTCCAGCTCTTCTAACTTTGTATCAATCTCAGCAAGTTTCTTATCGACAGCATCTTCGAGGGTCTTTAGCTCCTTTTCTCTTAAAGCGAGCTCTTTTTTTTCTTCAAAGATATTTTCACGCTCTTCTTTCATTGTCGCATGAAGTCTTCTCTCTTCTACCGAAGAAAATTCCAGTTCATCAGCAGCATCAGTATCCTGGGCTTGAAGATTGGATAAACCGGTGAAACAGATGAGACAAATAGTGAAAAATGAAAAATAGATAATGGTAGGTCGTATCATTGGAATTCTCTTTGTTCAGCTGATTCCTGCTGATTTCGGTGAAGAACTGCAATTTCATCGAGCATTGCTGATTCTTTTTTATCAATGAATTGCTGATATTCTAAATTTTGTTTTTCTTTTAATTTTTCTAAAACCCGCTCGTCTTTATTTCTTGCAATGAGGTGCTTTCTTTCGCGTACAACTGTTTCAGTTTTTTTCTTGAGGGTTTCTTGCCGTTTTAGTAATTCAGCAGATACATAATCAATACGATTTTGATATCGGATGAGTTCTTCGACTGTGACGCCATGATGCTGGAGTTCTGTCATTGTTTCGATAAGATTCCGGTATTCATTTTCTTTCTCAACAAAAGCTTCATGCGCTTTGTTACGCTGGTTCTGGGCGTGCTGGAAGCTGTTTCTGGCAACATCTTTCAATCGCCTACGATATTTCAGGACTGTTTCCAGGTGGAATGGTTTCATACTGTATTTCGTTTAAATCAGTTTGGCTGCTTGTCTGACTGACGCCGGTTTTTCTGCTGACTTTCATCTTTTCTTTCGCTGAGGATTTCTCCCAGATTTTCAATGGTCTGTTTTAGTGATGTTGTTTCATCATAATTCTGACAGAGGAATTTGTTGATATCGTCAACTTTACTGATAGCATTATCAATGTTCGGGTTTGATCCTTTCATGTAAGCCCCGATGTTGATAAGATCTTCAGCTTCTTTATATGTTGCCATTATCGAGCGCGCCCTCCCGGCCAGTTCCAGGTGTCTTGTTGATGAAATCTCGCGCATGATTCTGCTGGTGCTATTGAGGACATCAATTGCGGGGTAATGATTGCGGGCTGCTAGATCTCTTGACAAGACGATATGTCCGTCCAGGATGGATCTGACAGAATCAGCAACTGGTTCCGTAAGGTCGTCACCATCGACCAGAACGGTATAGAGCCCGGTAATGCTGCCCTGTCCCTGAAACCTGCCAGCTCGCTCCAGCAGTTTCGGAAGTGTCGCAAAAACGGTGGGGGTATATCCTTTTGTCGTTGGCGGTTCTCCAATAGCAAGTCCGATCTCCCGCATTGCCATGGCGAATCTGGTGACAGAATCCATCATCAGCAATACATTTTTTCCCTGCTGACAGAAGTGTTCAGCAATGGCGGTGGCAACAAACGCTCCTCTCATTCTCAATAGAGGGGATTGGTCGGAGGTGACCACCACAAGAACTGAGCGGGAAAGCCCTTCTTTTCCCAGATCTCTTTCTATGAACTCACGTACTTCTCTCCCACGCTCGCCAATAAGTGCGATTACGTTGATGTCAGCTTTTGCATAGCGGGCCATCATTCCAAGAAGAACAGACTTGCCGATACCGGATCCTGCCATAATTCCCATCCGCTGTCCCATGCCGCAGGTGACAAGTCCATTAATCGCCCGGATTCCTAGATCAAGCGTATCTGTTATATTTTTACGCTGCATTGGCCCAGGCGGTAGGGAATAGAGTGGTCGTTCTTCTTTCAAGTCCGGGGCTGGAAAACCATCATGGGGGGTTTCCATTGCATCGATAACCCTGCCGAGAAGATTGTTCCCAACTTTAATTGTCGCACTGTCTTTGATAACTCGGATGAGGCTGCCAGGGCCAAGTCCTCTCAGGTCTCCAAGCGGCATTAAGAGAGCCCGCAGGTTGCTGAAACCAACGATCTCTGCATAAACCGGTTCACTATTGTTATCAAGCGGTTTGATTTCGCACAGGGAACCGACAGATGCGTGGGGGCAGTAACCCTCAACAACAAGACCAACGATTCTGGTTACTTTACCCCAGACCTTGATTGGATTAATTTCTTTTAAAACATCTTTGTTAAATAGCATTAATTTACCAATTTCTTAGAAACCGAAAATGTTTCAGCCTTTTTTTCGTAGATTTTCCTGCAGAACCTTGAATTGGCTGCTAATGGTTGCATCAACGGTACAATTTTCAGATTCAACCTTGCAGCCGCCCCGCTCAATGGTCGGATCAGCTTTAACGACGATATTATCCAAGCCGTTAAGCCCGGCAATGAATTTCTGCGTACGATCCTGAACGCTCAACATGTCATCAGGATGAAGATAGATATAAAACTCACTGGATTTAACCGCCTGATGGATAGCTGATTCTACCGTATCAATGATCGTTTGATTTTGTTCAGTAACTGAATGACGAATAATCTTCTCTGATAACGCAAGAACGAGTTCCACCATCTCCGTTTTGCTGTTTTTTAGAATCGTCTCTCTTATGGTGCTCAGCTGATCGCAAACAAGAGTGAGTGCTGCAAGCGTTGAGCCGAAATCAGCATCTGCCTGTTTGAGCCCTTGTTCAACGCCTGCATTATATGCCTCGCTCTGAATTGACTCAATATCGGGCATCGGTGAAGGTGGTTCATATACTATTGTCTCGGGTTGAGTGGGATCAATGGGCGGTTGATCAGGGATGGAAGTTTCCTGCACGATTGCTGGGTCTGCAGTCTCTTCCTGCAATGAATGAGTTTCTGAATGCAACGATTCAAGAAACTCTTTTTCAGCAGGAGGGGTACTTTGATTATCATCTGAAACTGTTGAAGGGTGCCAGTCATCTTCTTTGCTCTGGGGGCCTGGAGCAAGGCTTTTTGGCGTAAATTCGCCTTGATCCTTGAAATGCCTAGACAAGCTCATCGCCGCCTCCGGAATTAAGTACCAACTTACCTTCTTCCTCGAGCTTCATTGCTATCTTAACAATAGATTGCTGCATAGCTTCTACTTCAGAAAGTCTGACCGGTCCCATCGCATCAAGGTCATCGCGTATCATGTCTGCGGCACGGGTAGACATGTTTGAGAAGATTTTTTCTTTCATCTCGTCAGAGGCAGTTTTCAGAGCCATCGTCAGAGAGTCATTATTTACCTCTCTCAGAATCATCTGCAACGATCGTCCGTCAAGAGCAGTCAGGTTTTCGAACGTAAACATCATCTTTCTTATTTCTTCAGCCAGGTCAGGATCGGTCTCTTCCATGGCTTCAAGAATATCTGTGTCAAGATTGTTCTTCATATTTCCTAGCATATCAACAACCTTGTTTAAACCCCCGATCTCTTTCTGCTCTTTTCCTGCTACCAGCCCGATTTCCTTATTAAGGGCATTTTCTATGTTGCTGAGAACTTCTGGAGCCACCTTGTCAAGTTTGGCTATCCTGTAAACAACATCGGACTGCATTGCTTCAGGTAAAAATGACATAATTTCGGCCGCATGTTCAACATGCTGGGTCGACAGGATCAGTGCCACGGTCTGTGGGTGCTCTTTTTCCAGTAAACCTGCAACCATTTGTGGCTGCATGAGGGCTATTGTTTCAAGGGAACGTGACTCTGTGCCGGAAATAAACTGGTCGAGAAGCACTTCATTCCGGTCTTTTTTCCCGATACCGGAGATCGCATTTCTGGCAAATTCGTTTCCTTTGACAAATAATCCGGCAAATTCCTGCTGGGCTTCTGCAAAAAAGGAAAATGCTTTTTCTTTGATATCTGTCGGAATATGATCAATGGCGGCCATGGCTCTCGTCACCTTCCTCACCTCTTCATCAGATAGTTCATCAAATATTTTGGCAGATGCTTCTTCGCCCAGACAGATGAGTAGAACTGCTGCTTTGTTTAAGCCGGTAAGTGATTCAATACTCATGATTAAGCTTCCTGAATCCAGTTTTTGATAATATAGGCAGTAGGTACCGGGTTTCGCATAACCTCTTTTCTCAGCCGTACAACCTGGTCCTCATCATGTATCATTGAACGGGCCAGTTCTTCCTGATCGGCTTTGTATTGCTGTTCACTTTCTCGCTCCAGTTCTTCAACTGTTTTGTAATGTGCTGTTACTTCTCCCTTCATTGTCTTGATGATTGGCCTGATCAAAAGGAGGTAAAACAGTAATGCACCGATGGCAATAAGGAAAATTTTGATTGCCGGCAGGTACTGGTAAATGAGGGTTTCAGGTAATTGTTGTGCTACCATTTCTTTTTCTGGTGATTCTGAAAACGGCATGGAAACCACGTTAATTTTATCTCCTCGATCCGGAATAATGCCAAGTGCACTTGCAACCATTTTCTCTATGGATTTTAATTCTTCTCTACTCAACGGGACAGAGGTCGTTGTTTCAGCGTTTTCGTCAGTAACGATACGATCGGCAACAAGAATTGATACAGATAACGATTTGATTGTGCCGATAGGGTTTACTATTTTACTGATAGTTTTACTGATTTCATAGTTGGTTGTCCGTGAGCTCTTGTTTGAGGGAGGTTCAGTGCTTGCCAGTCCGCCACTGCTCCCTTGCAGGTTTGATTGTACTCCGGGGATGCCGCCAGTTGTCTGAACACCGTTGCTTTCCTCGTTGAGCTGTTCACTCCTGATCACCGGTTCATCGGCGTCATAAAGTTCCTGGGTCTTTTCGACTTTGGAAAAGTCCAGAGCGGCAGTAACTCTTACCATCGCTTTGTTTTTTCCCATGATGGTGTCGAGGAGGTCCTGAGCTCTCATCTGCAGTCGATACTCAACATCCTGTTGGAAGGTGAGCATATCGACAGACAGCAGATTTTCATTGTCTGGTTTATCCCTTCCATCAAGGACAACACCGTTTGAGTCAATGACTTTGACATTCTCTGGAGTCAAACCGGTAATGGAACCGGCAACAAGGTGCAGAATTCCCTGGACTTGATCTGGATCGAGTTGTCTTCCATGACTCAGGCTGACAATAACGGAGGCAGTTGGGTTTTTCTGCTGATTTTTAAAGAGCCGTTTTTCCGGTATGGCCAAATGCACTCTCGTTGATTCCACTGGGTCCAGTGATGTGATCGTGCGGGACAGCTCTCCCTGAAGTGCTCTGGTATGATTAACTTTCTGAACATAATCTGTCAGGGCGAAACTTTGTTTATCAAAGATTTCAAAACCGACATCGCCTCCACTCGGGAGACCGTTTGCTGCTAGATCGAGTCGAGTATCATAAATTTTATCAGCACCTATCCAAATGTTTTTACCTCCATTTTTGAACTGGTATGGAATGTTTTGTGTCTTAAGCCAGTTAACAACAGATCCAGCGTCTGCTTCAGAAAGGTTTGCATAGAGGAGTTGATAATCAGCAACACGCGCCTGGATGATCAGAAAAGCAAACAGTCCAATAGAGATGGCCGTAATAGCACCAAGGGCTATTTTTCTGTTTAATGGCCATTCTTTAACCAGAGTTAAAATATTCTTTTTTTTAACAGCCGGCGGTTGTTCACCCGAGATATTTACTGAAGTATTTGGTCCATCCGTAGCCATGCGAAATCCTTATTGTTCTCTTTTTTCCAATGGTGGCAGATAGATCAGATCTGCATGCGCATAATCTCTTCATATGCTTGAATTGCTTTGTTTCTGATCTGAACGAGCATACGCAGAGAAATGTCTGCCTGCTCAACTGATATCATCACATCATGCAAATTCTGGGCCTCACCACTATGAAGCTTCTGAATAGACAGATCGCTTTCGGTCTGAGACTGGCTAACCTGGCTGATTGTAGATTTAATAAAGTCAGAAAAATTCTGTTCAGTTTGGGCCACTGAATGAGGCTCTGACTGATCATTGATGATCTGCGGAGTCGGATTATTGACGGGTAATATGTTCATTTCCTATTATCTCCCGATTTCCAGAGCTTTCATTGCCATACGTTTTGCAGATTGTATTGACGTTACATTTGCCTGGTATGATCTGGTGGCTGACATCATATCAACCATTTCTTTTAAGACACTGATATTTGGCATATCGACATAGCCGTCCTCACCAGCATCAGGGTGTGAAGGATTGTAAACCTTACGGGGTGGTGAATTGTCTTCAACGATTTTTGTGACCTCAACCCCTTGAACGGAGTTTTTGGTAACTGCATCCATATGCCCCTTAAAATCGAGCGGTTTGCTCTCGAAGTAGACAGATTTCTTTTTATAAGGACCACCTTCGGGTGTAGATGTGGTTTCGACATTGGCAAGATTGGAACTGATAGTGTCGAGTCTGATTTTATGTGCCTTTAAGGCCGATGCACCCACCTTAAATGTACTGAAAATATCCATGTAATATTCCTTTAAATGAGTGTTAGGTTAAATTATTGACCGCCTTGAACAACATATTTCAATAATGACAGTTTCTTCTTAAGGAGTTGCGCTGCCGTTTCATACATTATCTGGTTCTCGGATAAGGCGATCATTTCCTGGTCAACACTTACACCGTTATTATCTCCTATTCCCGTGTTGTCAGGAGATCGCACTATTTTTCCTTCCACCTGAGAAACGTTTTCTGAATTCATTGGTAAATGACCGGAGTGCGTGGTGGTGAGCGTTGGATTAGATCCTGAAATTGCAGCTTTTAATTCCTGCTCAAACTCGAATCGAGCCGGAGCATATCCGGGTGTTTCGGCGTTGGCGATATTTCCGGCGATTACACGTTGATTTGAGGATCTGAGATCAAGTGATTTTTGCAGAAGTGTTGTCGTATCATCAAACAGATTCAGGGTGTTCACATTTCTCTCCTATAGATTTTGACTGAGCTGATTAAGTCTCAGCTCCCGTTCAGCAAATTTTTTCCACAAGGTATCATTGGCAGATGCAGTGATCTCCGCATAGAGTTTGAGGGCTTGTTGTTCATCACCATTTTCACGTGCAATTTCGGCGAGTCGATAGAGAGATTGCCCTGAGTAACGATCTATTGTTTTTGATTCCTGGTATACTGGTTCTGCTTCAGCTGTGTTTCCAAGCAGAAATAAACTTTCGGCCAGGATAAAAGTCAGATTTTCTGGTAATGCAATCTTGCGCTGCCAAAATGGTTTAAGGATTGCGACAACTGATTCGTACACATCTTTTCTAAAGTAGAGCTCGGCTGAAATAAACTTATAGTTGTCGCGGTCAGGAAGCGGCTCAGGAATCAGGCCTATCGCCTGGTCTACCTGGTTTGCAGCAAGCAATGACTTCAACTGAAGGTAGAGCACCTCTTCTCTGAAATTACCGTAGGGATAATGATAGCTATACTGTGTCGCATAGTCTTGAACGAGTGTGAAATCACCTTTGTCGTAGGCTATTTGCGTTAAAGGAAGAAAATATTGTTCCTTTTCTTCGGGTTTTGCTATCTCCATGAGATAGAGGTAGAGTTGCAGTGCATCGCTGTAGATACCAAGTTGGTGATAGGAATAACCCAGGTCGGCAAGGAGCGATAGATCCAGCCAGTTGCTCTCGAAAAATCTTCGATGCTGTCGTGCCAGGGCCAGGGCTTCTGTGTACTGTTTTTTTTCGACAAGACCTTTCAACTCAGCTGGTAATAGTTGAATAAGAAGAGCTTCTGCACTCGATCGAATAGGACCACTCCGAAAATTTCTTAACAAGGTGTTCGTCAGTTCTATTGATTTACCGTTGTCGCCGGCAATATGATAGAGAAGTGCCTCTTTAAAATATGATTCAGCGCTGACTTCTCTGTAAATGGATTTCTCAGCGAGGGCTCGATAATATTTAATTGCGGTTGCTGACCAATCTTTTCTTGAGAGATATCGAAGATCAGTTTTCTTTACGGCTGCCCTGAACCCTGCCTCTGTGCCAGGAAAAGCATCTTCAATCCTGCTAAAATCGTTAATGAGATCGGCGATATCGTCGGTGTACTTCAGTTGTGCCATGGCTGAGCGGTAGTAGACCATGCCCAGCTGTTCGCGAGAGTCTGTAAGTTCTGAAAGATTGTCATAGCAAGAAGAGGAATCCTCATAGGATTTTTGTTTGTATAGGGTTTCACAGAGTCCATTAAGAGAGTAGGGGTGATCCTGAAGATTACTCTGTTGACTTGCCAGCTGGTATGCAACGTATGCTTTTACCGGTTGCTTGGTTGCATAAAACAGATCGGCCTGGCGAAGTTCTCGTTTCAGCTCAAGCTCTTTTGGATAGCCAATATCATCACGCTCTGTTGCAAGACTCATCTTTTCCAGCTGGTTTGTGGCAAGGCATGTCTCTGCGAGCGTAAGGTTGACATATGCGAACAGCGGGTTTGATTGTTTCATCTTGTCGATAAGTAACCGCAACTCGTAATTGGCACCATAGGGGTCACCGTTGATGGCAATCAGCAGACTGAGAAGATAGGAAGCAAGCTGCCCGACCTGTTCTTTTGGATAATTATTTTTCAAAAGGTAGAGCTGTTTGTAGGCACCTTCAAAATTACCTTTTCTCAGGAGTATTTCTCCATACGTAATGGCAAGTATTTTTTTTGACTCAATATCAGTATATGAACCTATTTGTTCTTCAATAAGGGGGGCAATTTCTTCCCACATCTCCTTACCTGCAAGAAGATAGATCTCTTCCGGTATCAGTTGTAAGACATTGATACTGCCAATTTTGAGAATACGAGAGAGAGGGAACTCAGGAATAAAAAAACGAACGGGTGCAGAAATCGTAACATCTGACTCATAGGAAGAAAAAAAGGTTTTCCAGTCATACGCGTAAGGAGAAGCTACGAGAGGGTTAGCGAAATCCTGGGTGCTTCTGTCGAGAACAGTTACCCCCTGAAGACTTGAGGATAGATCTTTGTATGTTTTCGTAAACCGGTTTCCAAGAAGAATATCAGCGACGAGTGTATTCTTTCCACTTGAAGAAAAAGAGACGTTCTGTGGGATATACCGAAAGAAAAAACTGAGTTCGGTATCTTCCCGGATCGGTCTGGCAAGTATTTTGACGATCTTATCGTCTTCCTTAAAAAATAGTGCCTGCTCATCAATTACTGTTTGCTCAAGAATAACATCGAGCCTTTTACCATTTATCTGAGTTTCATACTGAGGCATCTGGTCAAAAGATAAAAAGATTTGAACAGAATCCTTATCTTCAGACTTACTTATTTTGAGAATTGTAGACGCTGAAAATGCTGTTCCGTAAATAAACAGAATGGCACCAAGTATGATAATTAATTGCTTCATAAAAGAAATATCCTCATTTTTTTGCCTTTTATTGCAAATACTATACCACGTGCATAATTCCTACCATTTAGCCGATAAAGTTGATTATCTATGGGGGATAGGGATCTTATCGGCAGGAATAGTCAAATAATTGACGTGAAAGGTTGATTATTCGGGTCTTGAGATGATTCATTGCGGGCACCTTATCTGCTTCACCTGGTTTATCTCTGATTTTCTGAATGGGATTTATCTCAAATGCAACGTTTCATGAGCAAACCTTTCTTAACGATTTGATACCCGAAAACGTGGTCGGCATGGCTATCAAGAATACACTCCTTTTTTAGGTTCGGGTGTCAATTGCTGTCGTTTATGAAGTTGATGATATATACAAAAAATATTGGAATGGAAGTTGCAGAATGAGACGAGACTTTACCCGAAGGCAGGCGATGACTCGGCAATGACCTCTGGATGAAAAAAATCTGCGCGTTTTAAAGTATCTATCGCTTGCAGTTGCTCGAGGAAAATTCAACGATGCAGGTGCCAATGTATAGTGATTTATAAACTATTGTTAACATGGTGCCGATACAGTGCAATACATCTCTTTACTAATTATTAATAAATATTTGAAATCTTATGGAAGAAACACAAGAAATTGACAGCATCATTGAGTCTGCTCAGCAGAAGATTCAGGATGAAATAGGTGGTTTGATAGGAACATCGTTTTCCCTGGCAAAGGTTCAAGGTGAGATTGTTACCGGGGCAGATCTTGCAGGTCAACTTTCTGGCAGCATGATTCTTACCCGCATCGAAATTTCCGGTGATATGTCCGGAAACGGATATCTTCTTGTCACCGTCAAGGACGCTATCAGGCTCGGTGGGACACTTATAATGCTGCCACAAGCAGAGCTCGATGAACTTGTAGAAAGTGAATCTTACGACGAGGAAACTGAAGACTCTTACGGTGAGATTGGCAATATTATCACCGGAATATTTACGAGCTTATTCGAAAAGATGCACGATTCGTCGTGTCGTTTTGAAAGAGCAGAACAGCAGCTCGTTACATTCCCATTTGATGGTGAAGAGAAAGGTGAATTTATAGCTGACACTTCATTTTACAAGACGACCTCAAATATAACGCTTGATGATGTGCAACTTGGACCGTTGATTCTGCTGTTACCCGCTGCCCCTTTTAGGTTGATCAAAGATGCAAATAAAGGTGAAATCGAATCGAAATCAGAAGTTGATGAACAAGACAAAAAGGAAGAGGGTCTGAATGAAGCATCACTTACAGGGGAATATTTAACTGGTAATTCTGAAAAATCAGAGCAGGTAGTACCTGAAGATATCGTTGATCCTGAATCTGCCCGTCAAAATTCAGTAGATCGATCGTCCAGCTTGGATGTCGAAACCAGGAGGAATGATATTGACTCGCTACTGGAAATGTGTCGGGTGAGCATCCAGCAAGAGGTTGGTGATATCGTCGGTGTGGACGTAACCATCAGTGAAATGAATAACAAGGTTGTCACCAAGGAACAGTTTTATCTCGATGAGACATCAGGTAAACAGGTTGCAGCAACACTTGAAGTAACAGGAGATGTTGAAAGTTGCTGTCACCTTTACCTGGGACTCAAGGATGCAATCAGGATTGGTTCCATACTTCTCATGCTGCCATCCAATGAACTTGAAACGGCTGTCTCTGAAGGAACATTTAATCCTGACGTGCAAGACGCCTATGACGAAATCACCCGTGTGGTTTCGCGTGTATATACCGAAGTTTTTGTTGAACACCACAGTCAATCGCTCCACTTTTCAAACACTGATATCGACCAGGTAGTTCCCATGAAAGTCGATATCGATAGCGATGATCCTGTCGCTAACCAGACTTATTATCTAAACAAGGTGAAGATTGGCATTGACGGCCATGATTTCGGATGGCTGCAGATGTTGTTTCCTGCTGTATTATTAGGTCTGGAGACACTTGAGCCTGAAGGAATTGTTAAATTTTCTGATTCGAATGGTGAGAAAAATCAAACAGCCGCTGTCTCTGAAGATGATTTAGTTACTGACGTTGTCGAAAACGCAGTTCCAGGGGCTGACAAGCCAAGAGGTCAGGGAGGTGACGTTCTGATCATCAGCGATGCAGACCCGGAGGCAGACCGAATAAAAGAAATGCTCGGTTCACAGGGAATATCTGTTGTTCAACTTAATTTCAGGGATAATTTGATGGATTATTTACCTGGCGCCTACCAGGCAGTTTTGCTGGTGATGAATGAGGTTGATGAACGGTCACTGGGGGTTGCTATTAAGATCAGCACCTGCTGTTCACTTCCATTGATTGCGAGCGGATCCAGCTGGACTCGCTCCAAGGTTTTTAAGGCGGTAAAGTACGGGGTGAGTGACATTCTCCTTACACCGGCAACTGAAGATGACATCAGTAGTAAAATATCAGGGTATATAACATCACAGGCTGCCTGATGAGAACATGATGGCAAAAAACGATTCTTGAAAAACTAATTCTCCCAGAGTCCGGTCAATTCTTTTTTCTTTATTTTTTCCAGGAGTGTTGTGCGTTTGAGGTTTAACATTCTGGCGGCCTCTTTTTTGTTTCCGGCAGTCCTTTTCATCGCCTCCAGTATCAGTTCTTTCTCATATTCATTGATCAGATCATTGAAATTTACCGGCCCATTACCAAAATCAACCAGAGGAGAATCAGGTCGAACCGGAGCAAGAAGTTCTGCTCTTTCGGTGCTGCTGTCAAGCATTGGGTTGTGTTTCGATACATTCTCCTGTTTTAGTGGAGGAAGAACAGAAAGATCAGCTGAAACGGTATATTTTTCGGGGAGATCAGTCGGGTGAATGTGTTTGCCGCTATACAAAATAGACATGTGCTGGACGAGATTTTCTAGCTCCCGTACATTACCTCGCCACTCGTATTCAACAAGGATAGACATGGTCTGGGGGGTGAAGACGATCGTCTCCCGTCCTCTTTTGGTCGTATATTTTTTAATAAATTCATTGAGAAGTATTGGGATATCTTTATTTCTTTCTCTGAGTGGTGGAACGGTCAACGGGATCACACTGAGACGATAGTAAAGATCCTCCCTAAATGTGCCTTCGGAAACCAATTCTTCAAGATTACAGTGAGTTGCCGCCAAAACCCTGGTGTTTACAGGTATAGCTTTGAGCGATCCTACAGGTTCGAATTCTTTTTCCTGGAGAACCCTGAGCAATTTGGCCTGAAGTGATGGTTTCATATCGCCAATTTCGTCGAGGAAAAGTGTCCCACCATCAGCATATTGGATACGACCCTGTTTTGACTGAGTGGCCCCGGTGAAAGAACCCTTCATATGTCCGAAAAGTTCACTTTCCAGCAGGTCATCAGGGATAGCTGCACAGTTAACTGGCACAAAATTGTTTTTCCCCCGCTGACTGCTGGCATGAATTGCTCGGGCGACAAGTTCTTTTCCCGTCCCTGATTCCCCCCTGATTAATACCGTTGAGAATTCATCATCGGCTATCCTGGTAATCAGTTCAAACAGTTTTTGCATGACGCCGCACTCTCCAATGAAACCGGGAAAGGTTTTAACTCTCTTTGAAGAAGAACTTCGTTGGCGTTTATTGTTGTGTGAAATGATTCTTTCTGCTCGTTTTAGAATAAAACTGATTTCATTTAAATCGACAGGGATTGAAATATAGAAGAAAATATCACGCTCGACTGCCAGGTCTATCAGTTCCTTCCTGTCTTCAGGAATCAGAAGGATTGTTAAGAGGGACGGCTGATCAACAGATATTTGATCGAGTAAATGGGCCAGTTCCTCTTTTACAGTCAGCGCACAGTTAAATAAAAAAATATCAAATTTTGACTCGTTCAGGTTTTCTGGTATTGCCAACTTTTCAGCACGTTGCTGACGGGCACCGGGTATCAGCTGAGAAATCAAATCTGATACTGTTTCTGTTTCATCATTGTCCTCTATACAAATAAGAATATTGGGTCTGCTTGACATGATAGATTGAGAGTATGGATTAATTATGATTTGCTCTGCATTAGATCTGCGAGTTTGCTCGATGTACGGCGCATGTTCAGACTGAGAAGTCTGGCAACTTTCTGAACAACTTTTATTCCAAGAGCAGGTGATTGTTTTGTTAAAATATCAAAACCTTTTTCCGTAAGTGTAACCATTGTTGTTGGTTGTTTTGCCATGACCGTAGCGGACCTGGTTGACTTATCGATAAGAGCCATTTCACCAATAGAGCTGCCTTTGGCCAACCTGGCGATAACAATATTTTCACCTATTTCTGATTTTTTCATCACTTCAAGAACACCAGTTACAACAAATCCCATAAAGGTTCCACGATCACCTTCAACAAAGAGAAATTCTCCGCGTTGGAGTTGGACGTAGCTCATATGCCGGGAGAGCATGCTTAACTCATCGACATCAAAACTATCAAATAAAGGGAGACTAATGAGAAAATCTCTGGTGTCTTCTTCTGATTCGGTTAGTTTTATAGGCTGCATATTACAACAAAATAGTATCTGGTTACGGTAAACTTTTTAGTACCCCTTTCATGTCGGTATGAGTTGTGAGCACTGTCAAAAAATGGACACTTATACATAAGGAAACTATATCATGTTTATCAAATATACAACAAGAAGTTTGTTGAAAATATATCAGAAACCAGGGTTTTATTACCTTTTTTGAATACATTGAAAGGCACCCAGGATAATGTTCATAAAAATGACACATGCCTGTTTTAGGTGAGCTTGCTGAGATATGATTGAAATCCGGCCTAAAAAATCGTTTCGACACGAGAACTCATTCTTCAGCATGATCTGGAATTGTTTAAAATATAAAAGAGCGTTGAAAACTATTGGTTTCGTGCTGGTACAGTTTCTTTTAAACGAAACTGTCTATGCTCAGTCGAAACCTCTCTTGAATACTGCAGAAAATGAAAGTTTCTATGGTGTTTTGCACTATCTATCTGATGGTGATTCTTTTGTGGTTAAGAATAATAACACAAACGTGACAATACGTTTGTGGGGCATTGATGCCCCTGAATATGATCAGCCTCATTCGAAGGCCTCTAAAAATGCACTTGAGCAGTTACTATCAAAAAAACGTTTACGAATAATCCCCAAGGATATTGACAAATATGGCCGAACAGTTGCAATTGTCGAAGTTGAAAATATTATAGTAAACAGTATGTTGGTCGCCGAAGGAAATGCGTGGGTTCACCCATACTACTGTCTCGAACCGGTTTGCGATCTGTGGTATGAGCTGGAGGAGAAGGCTCGAAGTGCGAAATCAGGTCTCTGGAACGGGGATAAGGCGATAGAACCATGGGTGTGGAAAATGAAAAAATCAGAAATAGGTGAAAATATTGTTATCGCCAGGTTGGCCAAAGGCA
>NODE-285-length-18487-cov-4.57623_pt1 | contig 18487 bp, 15 predicted proteins | sample MGYA00139097_ERZ477577 | MGnify/ENA metagenome assembly ERZ477577
TGCGATTTTCTTGATGGTTGTTTTGTTAAAATCTGCAGTTTCCTGCCTGAATGATATGCCGGGCCAGTAAAACAAGGCCATCCGGTTATCTTCAGTGGTCTTTTGCTTTGCGGGCGGAATATAGCCGCTTACGAGGATTAAATCTGCGTCCATCTTTAAACATTTCAAGATGAAGATGTGGACCGGTAGAGCGTCCGGTTGAACCGATTTCAGCAATTACCTGATCCTGATCGATTCGATCACCGATTTTGACTGCCAGCTTAGAAATGTGGGCATATCGGGTCAAGTATCCATTCCCGTGGTCGATCTCGACCATTTTACCAAAACCGCTGCGGTTCTCAGCACTGGTTACGACACCAGCAGCCAGCGCGTGAATAGGTGAACCCTCAGCTGAGGGTATATCAACGCCTTTATGAAAAACTTTTTTGCCAGTGAATGGGTCACTACGATATCCGTACGATGAGGAGATATAGCCCCTCTTTACTGGCCAGCCCTTGGGATCTAAAGACTGTTTCAAGTCCTTGTCGAGCATAGCATTTTCAAGCAAATCAAGCTCCAGTTGTTCCTGAGCAAGGTTCTCTGCAACTCGATCAATGGACTCTTTCAAATCGACTATATCCAGATGATTCCCACTGAGTTCCGTATTACTTCCACCCAAAGCCGGTTCCACACTGAAATCAAATTCACTCTTATCGAGTCCCGCCATTTCTGCCAGTCTTTGTCCAAGTGCATTGCTGCGCATAGATTCTGCCTGCATGCGACCTAACTGCAGGCTTAATGCATCCAGGCTAGCCTCAGACTGGCGCTGAATCTTGTTGACATGTTTTTGCAGAATCGACAGGCGCTGTTTTTGCTCAGCGATGAGTTCAGCAGAAGATTGATCCCTGTCAGTAGCAGACCATTGATTAGCAAGATACCAGGACACTCCACCTGCAGTTACTGGAAGAACAAGGAACAGGAAGATTCCAAGCACCCAGGTTGTCCGGGATGACAAACATGAGCGGCAGGCCCGCCCAGAACGTTTTGGAATAATGATAATTTGCATGTCTTGGCTGTGTTATTCCCAGTAATTAAGCTACATTAAATATACTAATCCGTAAATATAGTCTTCCATATAAAATTTCACTTTTACACAGAATTTAAGTTATAAAAGAGAGCATGAAACATATCTCTTCATATCTCTCGCAAAGCGGCCTTAAACGCCATGTTTCAAATGACTGGCTAGTCAGCCTGTGCCAACGCACCGCACCGACTGCTTTGCAACAAATTTGCCGACCCAAACAATACCATGAGAACTGCCTGACCCTGCAGGTAGACTCTTCTATCTGGTTGAGCCGTGTCCGACAGCAACAAAAATCTCTGATACGGCATTTACGCCGTAGTCGTGAATTTTCTGGCCTCGGGAAAATAAAACTGGAGGTTTCACCCCGCCAAATGACTATCAGGCATAAGAGGTCAACCCGTCATCACCGAAAACTGTCTCGAAGTAGTAAAAAACTACTTCTTGATTCCGCTGCCCATCTGTCAGATCCTGAACTCAGGCGCTCACTGGAACGCCTTGCTAAAACTGCTTCAAGATCCTGAATCTAAATTTCTTTTCTCTGTATCTATCCTATCTATCTATCCAGTACTACGATTACTGTGCAACTGGTACCGCACCGGAAAATGGTATCGGCGCTTGCTTGGGGTCATCGAAGGACACAACCTCATAGGCGCTTTCATCATTAATCAGTTTGCGCAATAAACGATTATTCAATTCGTGACCTGACTTATGGGCACTGAACTCTCCAATTAACGGATGCCCAAGAAGATAGAGATCACCAATAGCATCCAGCACTTTATGTTTGACAAATTCATCTTCGTAACGAAGACCATCCTCATTCAGGATATGGTAATTGTCCATTACAATGGCATTATCAAGGCTACCGCCACGGGCCAGGCCAGCATTTCTAAGGGCTTCCAGATCATGCATAAAGCCAAAGGTTCTCGCTCTGCTGACTTCCTTAACAAATGAGGTAGTAGAGAAATCAACTGTAGCAACCTGCACAGCATTTTTGATTACGGGATGATCAAAATCGATGGTAAATGAAACTTTAAAACCATCCAGTGGCTCAAACTGGGCCCATTTATCACCGTCTTCAAGTCTCAATTTTTTCTTGATGCGAATATATTTTTTCGCGCTTGACTGCTCCTGAATTCCGGCTGATTGCAACAGAAAGACAAAAGGCCCTGCACTACCATCCATAATTGGTACTTCAGGTGCTGTCAGGTCGACATAAGCATTATCAATTCCGAGTCCGGCAAACGCTGACATCAGGTGCTCAACTGTAGAAATTTTTACGCCATCTTTTTCCAGCGATGTAGACAAGCGGGTATCACCAACATTGTCCGCCCTCGCAGGCACTTCTACTGGTACATCAAGATCGATTCGTCGAAAAACTACCCCTGTATCTACCGGCGCAGGTCTGAGTGTCAAATAGACTTTCTCACCGGTGTGAAGCCCGACGCCAGTGGCGCGAATCACATTTTTCAGTGTGCGTTGTTTGATCATCTCTTTCGCCCTATTCAAGTTGTGTTCGTGAAAAAACACCCCTGAATTTGCGCAGCCTCAATAATTTACTCGTAAAGTACCGCAATGCTACACGAAATTAAGGGAATTGTGTACTCCAGTTTTACATCATGACCCACCGCCAACCGGTAAATTCATACCCTGAGTCGCCACCCTGATATCAGTCTGCCTGTCTTCTCAGAAAGGCCGGTATATCAAGATATTCTGAGCCAGTTTCCTCACCGGGAACAAACTGATCACCCATTTTTCGCTCCCTGTTCATGCGCAGCACAGTTGGTTCTTCGAGGTCGCTATATGAACTATGGGCAGCAGCCTCATCAGCAGCCTGCCTGTGAGTTCCACGTACCAGCGTTGGCTTTTGTTCTACACGAGAAACATCATCCAGCCCGGTTGCAACAACAGTCACCCGCAGCTCTTCACCCATATCTTCATCAATAACTGCACCGATCACAATGATGGCGTCTTCATGTGTATACTCAGCGATTGCATCACCGACTTCAGAGAATTCCCTCATAGTAATGCTTGTATTCGCTGTAATATTAACCAGCATTCCACGCGCACCAGAGATATCGAAACCTTCCAGGAATGGGCTAAACAGCGCCCCACTGACAGCTTCTGCTGCACGATTTTCGCCCGATGCGGCAGCTGAGCCCATCATGGCTTTACCCATTTCCTGCATTACCGTTGTGACGTCTGCAAAGTCAACATTGATAAGTCCCTGACGAGTAATCAGTTCAGCAATTCCCTGTACCGCCCCCTGCAGCACCTCGTTGGCCATAGAAAAGGCATCTGTAATTGGTGAGTCTTCGACATCAAGCAGTTTCTCATTTGAGATTGTGATCAGAGAATCGACATACTCAGTCAGCTCAGCAATACCTTCATCGGCAATTTTCATGCGCCTGTTACCTTCGAAACGAAATGGGCGAGAAACCACCGCTACAGTGAGTATCCCCATCTCTTTTGCCTGCTGGGCGATTACCGGTGCTGCCCCGGTACCTGTACCGCCACCCATGCCTGCAGTGATAAAGACCATGTCTGCTCCTTCCAGAGCTTCAGCAATTCGGTCTTTGTCTTCCAGTGCTGCCTGCTTACCAATTTGTGGGTCGGCTCCCGCACCCAGCCCCTTCGTTAAATCAGCACCAATCTGAATCACAGAATGCGCAGTAGTTGCATTCAGTGCCTGTGCATCCGTGTTTGCCTTGATGAAATCAACACCATCAATATTGCTCCGCATCATGTGGTCGACAGCATTACCACCGCCACCACCAACGCCGATCACCTTGATGACAGCCTGTTGATTAGTAGTATCCATTAACTTAAACATAACTTGATCTCCTTCTTTGACACTCTGGTTGTCGTTGCCTGATAACATTTAAAAAAATCCCCTGATACTGCATTGATATTAAAAACTGCCTGTAAACCAACTTTTCATCTTGTTAAGAACAGATCCAAGAACCGGTTTCATTTTCTCTGACGTCACCGGATCATTTCTCTTGCGGTAACCGAAATGAATAAGCCCAATTCCGGTTGAATAAATCGGATTGCATACCACTTCTTTTAAACCTCCTTCATAACTTGGCGACCCCAGTCGAACAGGTTGATGAAATATTTCTTCGGCCAGCTCAACCATCCCCTGTAATTTTGATGAGCCTCCTGTTAGCACAATCCCTGAACCGATAAGATCTTCAAATCCACTTCGGCGCAATTCAGCAAGAACCAGGCCGTACATTTCTTCGACCCGTGGTTCAATCACTTCAGACAATGTCTGTCTTGCAACGCGCCGTGGCGGGCGCCCACCAACACTGGATGTTTCAAACACATCGGATGGATCAGTTAGCTGAGTAAGCGCACAGCCGTATTTTTTCTTGATCTCTTCAGCTGAATTGGTCGGGGTTCGCAGTGCGACAGCGATATCATTCGTTATCTGGTCGCCCGCTATTGGAATCACTGCTGTATGACGTATCGAGCCTTCTGTGAACACGGCGATATCTGTTGTCCCGCCTCCAATGTCGACCAGGCAGACGCCAAGATCTTTTTCATCTTCTTCCAGCACCGCATCACTTGAAGCCAGCTGCTCGAGGATAATGTCGTCGACTTCCAGTCCACAGCGCTGGATGCACTTGATGATATTCTGCGCAGCACTGACTGCACCGGTGATGATATGCACCTTCGCTTCGAGGCGGACACCACACATACCTACGGGCTCCCTGATACCATCCAGGGAATCAATAATGAATTCCTGAGGCAGGATATGCAGTATCTTCTGGTCCGCGGGGATTGCCATCGCACGGGCAGCCTCTATTACGCGGTCTACATCACCCTGGCCAATTTCCTTATCACGCACAGCAACGACGCCCTGAGAATTAAAACTGTTGATATGGGCGCCGGCAATTCCGGCATAAACCGAATAGATCTGGCAGCCTGCCATCAATTCTGCTTCTTCAACTGCGCGCTGAATTGACTGCACGGTCGATTCGATATTAGCAACGACACCGCGCTTCATACCGCGGGCAGGGTGATGACCTACGCCAATGATTTCAATTTCACCATCGACAGAGACCTCCCCCACAATAGCCAGGACTTTGGATGTGCCAATATCCAGTCCCACTATCAGATTGCTTTCGTTTTTCTTAACCATCAAACCCTTACCATCTATATTTTTCCATTTAACGAATTACCCGGCGCTAACCGGTGCCTCTTCTTCAATACTGTCCCATTTCACTGCAAAACCATTCGGGTATCGCAGATCAACGGCGTCAAGACGCTGTCCAAGTTTGTCCAGAGTCTGCCCGTATGCGCGGGCAAACCGATACAGGCGATCAGTCATATCACGTCGTCCAAGGCGAATTTTTACCTTCTCATTCCTCGAGCTGTTATGTGCAATCAGCTGCCATGCACCGCGCTGAGAATATGTGATTTGATCTAACTGCATTCCCACATCTGCCAATAAATTTGAGAACTGGTGGTACCTGAGCTGCACCAGTTCCTGCGTTCCTTCAGGACCTGACCAGCGAGGCAGGCCTTTCATTTTTAAACCAGGTATTTCAACCACTGCTGCATCACTGGTGACCCATTTCTCTTTGTTCCATGCAGCAATCAGGCGCTCTTCTTTAATGCTCACCTGGAGCCTGTCTGGCCAGCGGCGGCTAACAGACACATCCGACACCCAGTCAATATCACGCAGCGATGTCTCCATCTTTTGCAGATCAATCGCGAAGAAATTATTTCCGACGTAGGGGGCGACTTTCTGCTGCAAAGCAGATTTTTCAACATGCCTGAATTCACCGATAAAACTAATTCGTGACACGGGGAAGCGGTCAGGTTGCAGAACATAGTCGGCAAACAGTAATAAGCCAGCTGCAAACAGGACGAGTAACAGCAAACTGCTTAGCAGGCTGCCTGTTTGATGCTTGCTCAATGGCACGCGAACCTGATCAGAGTTACTCATCTGAGGTCTCCAGGATCTGCATTACCAGTTGATTAAAATTGAGCCCCGACTGTTTAGCTGCCATTGGCACCAGGGAATGTGAAGTCATACCTGGCACGGTATTTACTTCAAGTAGATAAGACTGCTGGTGTTCGTCAAGTAATACGTCTACCCTGCCCCAACCTCGGCATGAAGCAACATTAAAGGCATTCACTGCCAAATCTTGAACCGCTGACTCTAGTTCCGCGGGTAATCCACATGGACAGATATAGTTTGTCGAATCACTGATGTATTTGGCGTCAAAATCGTAGAATTCGCCCTGTGCTTCGAGCCTGATAACTGGCAGTGCTCTGCCGTTCAGGATGGCGACCGTAAGTTCTGTGCCAGTGATCCATTTTTCAGCCAGAACGATGTCATCCAGCTCTTTCGCGGCATGCCAGAAACGCACAAGCTCATCTCGATTATTCGCTTTGCTGACTCCAAGACTTGAGCCTTCACGCGATGGCTTTATTGCCATCGGAAAGCCGATGTTAAGTTCTGCGAGTTGCAGATCCGTCTCATCACCAAGCAACATAAAATCAGGTGTTGGCAAGCCGGCACCAATCCACATTAATTTGCAGCGTCCCTTTTCCATAGCGATGGCAGATCCCAGAACTCCACTGCCAGTATAAGGAATACCGAGAACTTCCAGGGCGCCCTGAATCACTCCATCCTCACCCCAGCGGCCATGCAGGGCAATAAATACGCGATTGATACCATTTTGCTGTAAATCACTCAGCACAGAGGCGTCAGAAACATCTAATCCAATGGCATCAACACCCATCTCATCGAGAGACTTGAGTACAGCATTACCGGAAAGCAGGGAAATTTCACGCTCTGCGGAAGGACCGCCCATGAGGACGGCAACTTTGCCGAAGCGTGCTATCAATGATGAGTCAGTCATGCGTCGCCTCGCCGATGATATGTACTTCCGTTTTCAGTTCAACGCCCGTTTCTTCTGCTACCACTTTCTGGATATGCTTTATAAGTGACTCAATATCTGCAGCGTTGGCGCCACCTTTATTAATAATGAAATTCGCATGCTTGCCGGATACCACCGCATCGCCAATTCGTGCCTCTTTCAAACCACAGGATTCAATCAGCCTGGCTGCAAAATCACCTGGAGGATTTTTAAATACTGACCCGGCATTGGCGGTTCCAATTGGCTGCGACTCGTTTCTTTTTTCAAGCAGCTTACGTAAGCGGCTTTTCGACTCAGCACTGCTGCCATGCTTAAGCCTGATATTGGCGGCAACAAACCATTCATTTTCCGGTCCACTCACAGAACGATAGGCCACGGTAAAGTCATTAGCAGTCCGCTGAATACGATTTCCCTGGCGATCTATCATTTCTACTGAATCAACGATCTGCCATGTCTCATCGCCAAAGGCCCCGGCATTCATTGACAGTGCGCCACCAAACAGACCGGGTATACCAGTGAGAAATTCCCCACCGGAAAGGTTGTTGTTGGCACAAAATCGCGCCACTCTCGCCGAGGGCACACCCACTTCGACACGAACAAGCGTTTCTTCCAGTAGCTCAATAGATTTCATGCCACTTAACATATGAATGACAATTCCGCGCACTCCACCGTCACGCACCAGCAAATTGCTGCCTAGTCCCAGCCAGGTAAGCGGCAGCGAGGGATCTGATTCATTTAAAAATATTCCCAGATCAGCAATATCTGTCGGTTGATAAAAGTAATCCGCTGTCCCACCGACGCGCCATGAGGTATGCCTGGCCATTGGCTCATCTGTCAGTAAAAGGCCATTCCAGCGATGAGAATTTGCTGCTGTCATCATGACTCACTCACAAGGCTACTGACGAAGCCGGGTAGTTGCTGCGCTATTCTGCCAATGTCACCAGCGCCCAGAGTAACCAGCACATCGCCTGCCTGCAGGGTATTTGCCAGCACTTCAAATAACTGGTCACGGTCTTCTACAAAAATGGGGATTGCACTACCACGGGCGCGTATCGCACGGCATAACGCCCTGCCATCTGCACTGCTGTCAGGCGTCTCTCCGGCTGCATAAACCTCCATAACAAGAAGATTGTCGACTGAACTGAGTACCTGACCGAAATCTTCCATCAAATCGCGTGTACGGCTGTAGCGATGAGGTTGAAATGCCACCAGCTTACGCTTGTCTGGCCACGCTGCATTGATAGCTGACAGTGCGGCCTGCAATTCACGTGGATGGTGAGCATAGTCGTCAACCAGCACCACTTCACCCTCTTTAAAGGAGACACCATCGTTGATTTGAAAACGGCGTCCGATACCCTGAAAGTCATTCAGGCCAGAAATAATCTTTTTATTACTGATTCCAAGGTTCCAGGCGATAGAGATAGCTGCCAGTGCATTAAGAACATTGTGCTTGCCTGGCATGTTCAACATCACCTCCACTTCATTTCCAGTGGATTTCTGCTTAACCGTAAACACTGAACGGATACCCTGCTGCCTGAAAGCTGAGGCCTGAATATCTGCGTCTTCACTGAATCCGTAGGTCACGACTGGCCGGCTAATGGATGGCAGGATTTCTCGCACCACCGGATCATCAATACACAGGATGGCCAGCCCATAGAATGGAATATTATGCAGAAACTGGATAAAGGTATCCTTCAATACCGAGAAATCTCCTTGATAAGTCTCCAGGTGATCCGCATCGATGTTTGTTACCACGGCAATCAGTGGCTGCAGGTGCAGAAAAGAAGCATCACTTTCATCTGCTTCAGCAACCAGGTACTCACCTTTACCCAGGCGGGCATTGGCATCTGCACTCAACAGACGCCCACCTATGATAAATGTTGGATCCATATCACCACTGGCCATAACGCTTGCAACCAGTGAAGTTGTCGTCGTTTTTCCATGCGTTCCGGCAACGGCAATGCCCTTGGAAAAGCGCATCAGTTCACCCAGCATCTCTGCACGGGGGATAACAGGTATTTTGGCTTCGCGTGCGGCAATGACTTCAGGATTATCATCACCCACTGCACTTGATATGACGACAACATCTGCGCCATGAATATTCTCTGTCGCATGTCCGTAATGAATTCTTGCACCCTGTGCTGAGAGTTGCTCAGTCACTGCTGATTCAGCCAGGTCTGAACCGGACACCAGGTAACCCTGGTTTATCAGCACCTGGGCAATCCCGCTCATGCCTGCCCCGCCGATGCCGACGAAGTAAATATGCTTCACATATTCACGCATGCATCACCTCGATACAGATGTCTGCAACACGTCGTGTCGCATCTGTTTTTGCGTATCGGCGTGCGCGTCGTGAAAGACCTGCCAGGCACGGGCGATCATCAGTCAGCTCAACCAGCAGATCAGCAAGCTTGTCATCTGTGAATCTCTCCTGTGAAATCAGGATTGCAGCTTTCTTATCTGTCAGGAAACGTGCATTTAATGTCTGGTGATCATAGATAGCGTAAGGGTAAGGGACAAAGATTGCCGCGACTCCTGCAGCGGCAATTTCAGCAACTGTCATTGCACCGGCTCGACAAATTACCAGGTCCGCCCAATCGTAGGCGGCAGCCATGTCTTCAATATATTCGCTGCAGCTGGCTTCGATACCCAGTGCATGATAGCTTTTTATAGTGCCATCCAGCTTGTCGCGACCTGCCTGGTGACGTACAGCAGGACAAAGTGATGGCTCGATTTTCGCCAGTGCGGCAGGCACTGTTTCGTTTAATATCTGTGCTCCCAGGCTACCGCCTACCACGAGCAGATTCAGATTACCGGAACGTCCCTGCAATCTTTGTTCAGGCGCTGGCAATGAAGCGATACTATGGCGTACCGGATTACCAACATAGTGATAATGGCGATTGTCGCTTAACACATCGGGAAACCCGACCAGAACCTCGTTGGCTATTTTTGCCAGCCATTTATTGGTCAGTCCAACGACAGCATTTGATTCATGAATCAATAATGGCAGCATCAGGAACTTTGCCATCAGCCCGCCCGGTCCGGAAACAAACCCGCCCATGCCAAGAGCTGCTTGAGGGCGCCGCCGATAAATAATCACTGCGGTTTGCAGCATGGCATATATAATTTTGAATGGTGCCGTAAGCAGTGCAATAGGGCCTTTACCTTTGATACCGCTAATTGATATCCATTCAACGTCAATCTGATTCTCGGGGACAACCCGCGCTTCAATACCATCCCGGGTTCCCAGCCAGAAGATATCTACACCGCCGGCCTGTAAAGTATGTGCTACCGCCAGCGCGGGATACACATGCCCGCCTGTTCCGCCTGCCATGATCATCAGCGTACTCATCGTTTTCTCCCCGGCTGCGGAGTTGTCTCGCGAGCAACAGCAAACAGTAAACCCATAGCCATGCTGCTGGCCAACAGGCTAGATCCACCCTGCGAAATAAATGGCAGAGGTAAACCCTTTGTCGGCAACACACCCATATTTACACCGGTATTAATCAGTACTTCTATAGCTATCAGCAGGCCAATCCCCTGTGCCAGGCGACAGGCGAAAAGGTTTCCCAGCGACTCAGCCTTTCGCGATAATGCAAAGGCATGCCATATCAATGCCAGAAACAAACCCAGCACACAAAGAACACCAATAAAACCAAGCTCCTCACCGATAACCGCAAACAGGAAGTCTGTGCGGGCTGCAGGGAGATAATTGAGTTTCTGGATACTTTCCCCCAGACCAATCCCGCTCCAGCCTCCCCGGCCAAAGGCTATATATGACTGGATCAGCTGGTAGCCTTTATTCATCGGATCAGACCATGGGTCCATAAAACCGACTATACGTTGCATCCTGTAGGCGGCGAACGTTACCAGCAGTACCCCGCCCATCACCGCGATGCCGAGGATCATGAAAAAGTGAAAGTAGCGGATTCCACCAAGAAACATCATGCCGAAAACGGTAGCAACAATGACGACCGTTGAGCCAAAATCCGGCTCCATCAGTAACAGACCGCCAAACATTGCCAGGACAATCGCCACAATTAGAATCCCCTGGCTGAAGATGCGCATTTCTTCCTTCTTTCGAGTCAGGAAACCGGCGATATAGATAATTAAAAACACCTTGGCGAACTCAGATGGCTGCAGGTTGACCGGGCCCAGCTTTATCCAGCGCACACTACCCCACACTTCCGTTCCAACACCCGGCAGCAGTATGGCAGCTAGCACCAGCATGGACAGTATCACCAGCAGTGGGCCGGCCTTTTCAACCAGGCTCAGTGGAATGCGTGAAATCGCAAACATCAGCATCACTGCCAGTAAAACAAACAAACCCTGTTGCCGAAGCACCGATAAAGCAGGACCCTGCTCCAGACTGCTTGCGCTCATCGATGCAGAAAACACCATCACGATACTCAGACCGAGTAAAGCGATAATTGGAATCAGCAGACCAAGATCCTGATGAGACGTCGTGCTGCCTGCCGGCATTGTGGCTTTAACTGCGTGAGAGGCCATCAGATCAGTCCTCCTACACAACGGCGGAAATCATCGCCTCTATGCTCAAAGTTCTGATACATATCAAAACTCGCACAGGCCGGAGACAACAGGACAACATCCCCTGCCTGGGCCATCTCAGCACCCATCCTTACCGCATCATCCATGTTGCCCGCCATCTTAACGGGCACTTCACCTGTCAATGCAGCTGCAATTTTTCCGGCATCCCTGCCGATAAGAATGACTGCCTTTACATGCTGCCCTGCCACCTCGCGCAACGGTGAAAAATCTGCATCCTTGGCTATGCCGCCTGCTATAAGTACAACTGGACGATTTAGGCCCTGGATGGCGGCAACGGTTGCACCAACATTGGTGCCTTTTGAATCATTAATCCAGTCAACGCCATTTACAGAGGCCAGCCATTCCATTCGATGAGGCAGACCACTGAAATTCGCTACAGCCTCGCTGATCAGACGATCTTCTACACCAATGCTATAGGCAAGGGCCCAGGCAGCCATGACGTTAAGCAGATTATGCTGACCGGCAAGAGGGACCTCATCTGCCCTCATTAGTATTTTAGAACCCCTTAACAGATAAAGGCGTCCATCAATAATTGATAAACCATAGTTTTCACCATCCGGCACACCTGAACCGAAGAAAATCTGCTGCCGTTCATTTTCTATAAATTTCTCCGTCGCAGGATCATCGGCATTCAATAACATCCTGCCATTACCGCTGAAGACTTTTGCCTTACTGGCAATGTAGTCATCAAGGCTTGCATAGCGGTCCATATGATCTGCTGCAACATTCAGTACAGTAGCGATTACGGGATTCAGACTCCAGGTTGTTTCGAGCTGAAAGCTGGAAAGTTCCAGTACGTAAATATCGTGCTTCTTGTCATTCAGCAGATCAAGTACCGGCACCCCGATATTTCCGCCAACAGCCACCTTACGGCCCGCATGCTGCAGTATCTCACCCAGCAGAACCGTAACAGTAGACTTCCCATTAGAACCTGTGATTGCAATAACAGGAGCCTGAACACATTGAGCAAACAGCTCGACATCCCCTACCGGTCGCACTCCCTTTTCCAGTATCTGTGCCAGGTCCGGATGTGACAGTGGCACACCGGGAGATACCACAAGCAGGCTGCCTTCACGCCAGCGTTCAACGACCAGGCTACCGGAAGTTATCTGAACACTCGGGGCATACTGATGCAGTTCTTCAGCCAGTGCAGGTGTATTACTGGAATCATAGACATCAACATCCAGACCCATATTGCTGAGGAATATTGCAGTTGCCAGTCCTGAGCGACCGAGACCGATAACCGCAGCGTGTTCGGGGTTACCCTGTAGTTGGCAGCGCTGCCTGGACGTCTTCTTCTCGCCTGTTGCAGCACTGGACATACCGCCCACAGACATAACACTCAGAGGTACAGATGAGTTAGCGAGTTGTGTATGTTGATTCAGCATCATTCCTTTCTCAGCGCACCTTCAAGGTCGCCAGTCCAACGGCAACGAGAATCAGGGTAATAATCCAGAAACGAACGATAACGCGAGGTTCGGGCCAGCCTTTCAATTCAAAATGGTGGTGCAGAGGGGCCATGCGGAAAATACGCTTACCGGTAAGTTTGAATGAGGCCACCTGCAGAATGACAGAAGCCGTCTCCATAACGAAAACACCCCCCATCACCAGCAGCACAATCTCCTGTCGTACCATGACAGCAACGATTGCCAGCGCAGCACCCAGTGACAGGGCGCCGATATCACCCATGAAAACCTGTGCCGGGTAGGTATTGAACCAGAGAAAGCCCAGCCCGCCCCCTGCCAGTGCCGCACAGAAAATCATCAGCTCGCCAACACCCGGGATATAGGGAATTCCGAGATAACCAGCAAATACAGAATGCCCCGTTGCATAGGCGAATATACCCAGACCGCCGGCGACCATGACCGTTGGCATAATGGCCAGGCCATCAAGGCCATCGGTCAGGTTTACCGCGTTACTGGTGCCAACTACCATCAGGTATGCAAGTAGAATGAACCAGGGGCCGAGGTAAATAGCAACATCTTTGAAAACCGGAACGATCAGGCTTATTTCAGCGGGTGACTGCGCCGTGGCATAGAGATAAATCGCCGCACCGCCACCGGCGACTGACTGCCAGAAAAATTTTGGTCCCGACCCCATACCCCGCGTATCTTTATCTACAATCTTGCGGTAATCATCAATCCATCCAATAGCCCCGAAGGCGGCCGTAACAAAAAGAGCAACCCAGACAAAACGATTACCCAGGTCTGCCCACAACAGAGTAGCAATAACGATAGCAACAAGGATTAAAGCGCCGCCCATTGTCGGGGTACCGACTTTGTCAAAATGCGCCGGGGGACCATCATCACGCACCACCTGGCCAATCTGGTGGCTGCCCAGCTTTCGTATCATTGCCGGCCCTAAAAGCAAACTGATAAATAAAGCCGTCACCACACTCAGTACAGCGCGGAATGTCAGATACTGGAAAACATTAAAAGCACTGAAGTTTTCTGCCAGCTTTTCAAATAGATATAAAAGCACCCTTCAGCCCCCCGGTCCGTTCTTTTCGAGCAGCTCAATCACCTGCTCCATCTTCATTGACCTTGAACCCTTGACCAGAATATTAATTGGACGATCGTGGTTGTCCTGAATTTGCTTACGTAAAGCAGTGACAAGCTGCTCAATGCTGGTAAACGACTGCGCGTCATTGCCGAATGCTTCTGCAGTAATGACTGTTTGTTCACCCAGGGTAAAACAGGCATCAATACCCAGTTCCCTGGCCAGCTCACCGGTTTGCCTGTGGAATGACGCAGAGTCATCACCCAGCTCGCCCATATCACCCATCACAAGAACCTGCATACCGGGTTGCATCGCCAGCACCTCAAGTGCTGCCTTTATCGACGCTGGATTCGCATTGTAGCTGTCATCAATCACATGCAAACCGTTAATTGTTTTTGACTGTAAACGACCTTTAACGCCCCGCCAGCTTTCAAGTCCCTTGACAATATCAGCGAGGCTAATACCAACCGCACCTGCTGCCGCTGTTGCTGCCAGCGCATTAGCAACATTATGTTTTCCAGGCAAGCCCAGGTGGCAAGTAGCATTGCCCCAGGGCGTGTGGAGAACGACATTGCTGTGATCCTTGTAAAGATCAAACTCTGCTGTGACATCTGATTTCCGTTGTAAACTGAATCCTACAATCTTCAAATCCTGTGCTATTTCACGCCACAACAAGGCATACTCATCATCGTCATTAATGATTGCTGTACCACCAGCTTCAACGCCCGAAAAAATCTCGGATTTTGCCCGGGCAACACCTTCCACTGACTGCAAGCCCTGCAGGTGGGCGGCGGCCGCATTGGTGATTACAGCGACATTCGGTCTGGCCAGGGAAGTCAGGTAGGTCAATTCGCCGGGATGATTCATGCCCATTTCGGTGACGGCATACCGATGAGACTTGCGCAGCCTCAATAAGGTCAAAGGCAAACCAAGGTCGTTGTTCAGATTGCCTATGGTTGACAGCACACAATCACCTTCGCACGCCTGGGCGAAAATACTGCTTAGCATTTCCTTAACAGTGGTCTTGCCGTTACTCCCGGTAACAGCGATAACGGGTATTTCAAAATCAGATCGCCAGCTGGCAGCCAATGCACCAAGAGCAAGCCGAGTATCGTCTACTTTGACGGCAGGCAATGTATCGCCTATGTCCTGCGAAACCAGCGCCGCTGAAGCACCCTGCTCTTTTGCTTTAGATATAAAGTCATGACCATCAAAGTTTGGTCCTTTGAGGGCGACGAATAGAGCTCCGCCGGTGAGTGTACGGCTATCTATGCTGACCGATTCAAAGCGCACATCGGCACCGATAAGGCTGCCTTGAACGATATGACTTAATTGGGACAGCATCATTCAGACTCCCCTTTAGACTCAGAGATCAATGCTGTCACTACCAGGCGATCGCTGAAAGGAATCTTCAGGTCGCCTATTTGCTGCGTAGATTCGTGCCCCTTACCTGCTACAAGGATAATGTCTCCCGGCCCTGCCAATTTCCAGGCGGACTCAATTGCCTCTCGGCGATCAGCAATCTGCATTGACGGCTTCTGCATTCCGGATAAAATGGCAGCGCGGATTGCCGCTGGCTCTTCATGACGAGGATTATCATCAGTGACGATGACAATATCAGCCAGCTGTTCTGCGATCCTGCCCATTAGTGGACGCTTACCCTTATCACGGTCTCCACCGCAGCCAAAAACACAGATCAGACGCTGTCCGGCTATATGTTCTCGTAAAGCGGTCAACGCCTGCTGCAGGGCATCAGGGGTATGGGCGAAATCAACAACCGCAGTTGCATGTGCAGAACTGAAACACTCCATGCGACCAGCAGCTGATTCAGCAATTGACAATGCGCTTGCCACTTCTGCAGGCAGATGGCCAGCATTCAACAGCACTGTTGCACAGGCGAGCAGGTTATAGACATTAAAACGCCCCATCAGCTTGCTGTCGATAAACAACTCACCCCAGGGGGACTGCATCTGCAGTCTTATCCCATCTGAATGAAGGCTGATATGGAGCGGCCTGACATCACCACTTTCTATGCCATAACTGACGATACGCCTGGCGTTGATCGACCCTGACGGTAAGACGCTTCCCGATAGCAACTCCCTGCCGAAGCTGTCATCACTGTTAATGACAGCAAGGTCCAGCTCAAATTGCTGAAAAAGCCTTGCCTTCGCAGCACCATAGCTCTGCATGCTGCCGTGGTAATCGAGATGATCCTGACTCAGGTTTGTAAATACAGCGACATTAACATCAGTACCGCTCACACGGCCCTGTTGCAGCCCGTGTGAAGAAACCTCCATAAGCAGCTGGTCACTACCCAGATCATGAAGCGTAGCGATCTGGCTTTGCAGAGTTATTGCATCGGGTGTGGTGTGAGTAGCTGCAGCCAATTGCCCCCATAGACCAGCACCCAGTGTGCCGATCAGACTCGACCTCGCACCAAGCGCATTCAAGGCCTGGGCCAGTAACACACTGCAAGTCGTTTTACCATTGGTGCCGGTGATACCGGTCACAGTCATAGCCTTACTTGGCTCGAGATAAAACCGACTGGCAATGATTCCGGCCTGCTGCGTAATGCCTGTTACTTTAATCAGCGGTATATCTGCACCTTTGCTGGCGGGCAGTTCTGTCGCCGCATCATAAACAACTGCAGTAGCACCCCGTCTAATCGCTTCTTCTATGTATGTGTTACCGTGCTGCTTTGTACCTGGCAGGGCAATGAACAAGTCTCCAGTCGCAATATCTCGGCTGTCGATTTTTATTCCAGACACTGATACGTCATCACTTACCGATACATCGGCAACACCCGCTAACAGTTCAGACAGTGTAAGCGTAGTCTGTGAGTTGCTCATAGCCACGATCACCTGTCACTCTCCTGACTGGCCAAATTGACATGAGTCGCCATCAACAGCCGATCTTCAGAAATGTCATCGGGCGCCACATCGAGTAAACGCAAGGCGCCTGACATTACACTGGCAAATACTGGTGCAGCGACAGTACCGCCATAGTACTTGCCAGCACCCGGTTCATTCACCACAACCACCATCGCCAGTCGAGGACTTGATGCCGGTGCCATCCCTGCAAAAACTGAATTATAAAGCTTAGAGTAACCCTTTCCTTCAGCCTTACGCGAGGTGCCGGTCTTGCCTGCGACGTGATACATAGGTATGCGAGCATTACGCCCTGTTCCTTCATCACTGACAGCCAGCTCCAGCATATGGCGAACCTGCTTTGCCGTCTTTGCAGACATCACCTGTTTAGCGGCAGGGGTTTCACTGCGGCGGAGAATACTCAGCGGCAGCTGCTTGCCATCATTGGCCAGCGTTGCATATGCCTGTGCAAGCTGTAACGCAGTAACTGATACACCATAACCATAACCAATAGTGGCACGACGAATATCTCGCCAGTCTGAATAATGAGCCAATTCCCCCTTTGCCTCACCAGGCAATCCGGAGTTTGGCAGTTTGCCGAATCCAAGTCCGTCCAGCACTGACCACAACTCTTTGTTAGTAAGCTGCAACGCCAGTTTTGCCGCACCTACATTACTGGATTTCATGATTACGTTGGAAACACTGAGGTTGCCATAATCATGGGTATCACTGACTGTGTATCTCGCCAGTTTCATCTTGCCGCCATCCGTCTCAAGAATGGTGCCTGGCGTAACATGCTTATTTTCAAGAGCCGTCGCAACAGTCAATGGCTTAAAAGTCGAACCAGGTTCAAAATTATCGGTAACTGCGCGGTTGCGGAAGTGGCTGCTGCGCAGCTGGCGACGATCATTCGGGTTGTAACTCGGCTCATTCACCATTGCCAGAATCTCACCGGTTTTTACGTCGACAACCACTGCGCTGGCACTAGTTGCCTGGTGCTCAACAACTGCCTTTTTTAGCGACCTGTAGGCCAGATACTGAATACGGCTGTCAATGCTTAAGACCAGATCTTCGCCATCTGCCGCTCTTTCTATATTGCTGACATGCTCAATAACATGTCCTGAGGCATCACGTATGACCTGATCTTTTCCCGGACGACCTCGCAGACTTTCATTATAGGCAAGCTCGATTCCCTCCAGCCCCAGACCATCGACATTTGTAAAACCTACCAGGTGACCGGCGACCGTACCGAGAGGATAATACCGTTTGTATTCTCTGCGCAGAAAAACACCGTCGATGTCCAGCGCCATAACACGTTCTGCCGTATCAGGTAACACCTGGCGATCTAAATACATGAAATGCCGACTACTGTTGCGCTTGATTTTTGTTTTGAGATCTCTGTAGCTAATACCGAGGGTTTTAGCTAATAGTTTCCAGCTATCTGGATTCGCAGAGAGTTTTGCCGGGTCGGCACTGACCGCATCGACCGGTGTACTAACAGCCAGCGGCTGGCCATTGCGATCAAGTATCATTCCACGGACGGCAGATACATCAATCACCCTCAAAGCTTGCGCATTGCCACGCTGTTTCAGGAA
>NODE-286-length-18444-cov-4.53782_pt1 | contig 18444 bp, 18 predicted proteins | sample MGYA00139097_ERZ477577 | MGnify/ENA metagenome assembly ERZ477577
AGCCTGAACCCATAAATTTGAGATCAACAATTTCAAGGCTTTGTCATTTTTTCTGACGGCTTCAGCAATACCAGGAACCTGGAGAACTGGAATAATCGAACTGTATAAACTCCCGGGAGCCATGATAAGAATGTCAGCATTGCCAATATATTCAAGTACTCTTTCAGACACATAGGGCTGGGCACTAAAATCGACAAAAACCTTATCTACAGGAAATCCACGCTGGACCATACTCGACTTATGCTCTCCGGTTACCTGAACACCATTTGTGTAGAGAAAACGTAACTGGGCTGGAGTGAGCGTCGACGGCAGCACTGCATCCTCAGCAGCGCCCAGAAGTTTTGAACATTCCGACAAATTTTTAAGGAGAAGCTCACCATTATCAGCATTAAACCGAAGAAATGGCTCCTGCTCGAAACTACTTGAGCAAGCGCTGATAAATACTGACAAAACAATGATATTTCCGAGGCAGTGTGATCGTTTAAAAATGATTTCGCTTCTCGGGTCCTGGTAACATATATCCAAGGCTCTTTTAATATAATTGCTCAACCCGCCCGGCAGTGTATCGAGATCAGCACCACACTGGTTTAAGAGTGCTTCTGTAGAATTGGGCTTACTATTAAACCGGTAATTGAAAAGTGTTGAAAGTACCCGTACAACATCCTCCGCCTCATTGGTGGTAATATCATAAAGCGCTTTCAATTTTTTCAATTGAACCGAGGAGAGAAGAACATGTCTGATATCTCCGAGTGCGATCACCGGCAAATCTTTCAGCAATTCTCCGGTAGAACCACCGTCATCTGTGATACAAACAACCGATTTGGTTTCAGGGAAAAAATCTTTCAGACCATTAAAAGGTCTCTGCTTCCAGCCTTTTTGCCTGCAGTCACCGCCGATAATGTTTGATAATCCGGTTCCTCCGCCAAAAACGACAACATTTACCTGATCTACCTTTGTCTGGGTTAAATTCTTATGCAGCTGCCTGAACAGTATGGAAGATTCGTAATCAGAATATTCTGGAATACCATTGAGTACGAGATCTACAAGTTTTTCACGAATGTCTCTTTGGGGTATGTAGTCGAAAGCTGAAAGGTTCTTGCTGTTAAGCTGTTCAACCAAAACTTTATTATGTTCTTTGAACAATTTATCCACTGACTGCTCCGCTGACCTATTCACAATCCCTCATGAGAGTTGCGACACGCTTTAGTTCCTCTTCAGTATCAACTTCTACCGAATCATGCTTGGTTAAAACAACTTTTATTTTGTAACCATATTCAAGAGCCCTTAGCTGTTCAAGCTTCTCGAATCGTTCCCATTCCCCTTCAGGAAGTGAAACATAGGTTAGCAGAAACCCCTTGCGGTAAGCATAGAAGCCAAGATGTTTGTAATAGGTTGGCACCGTTGCTTCTTCAGGGTTTCTTTGAAAAGGGATTGCAGACCGAGAAAAATACAAAGCATAATTATCTTTGTCAAATACCGTTTTTACATGATTGGGGTCGTTTATCTCCTCTTTTCTGATAATTTTATAAATGAGTGTAGACATGGGCAGGGCTGGGTCATCCAAAAGAGGACCAGCAACCTGTTCAATTACCTCAGCTGAAAAAAAAGGTTGGTCACCCTGGATGTTTACGACGATGTCATGTTCAGATATCCCTATTTTTTCAGCAGCTTCTGCAAGACGATCGGTGCCGGACACATGATCGTCTCTGGTCATAACGACATTACCGCCAAACCCTGTCACCACTTCTGCAATTTTTTGATTATCAGTAGCGACATAGACCTTGGAGAGCATCTCTACCTGTGTTGCTCTTTCGATCACATGCTGAATCATTGGCTTGCCATTGATATCAGCAAGTGGTTTGCCAGGAAAACGATTTGATTTATATCGTGCAGGGATAATTGCCACTACCTGTATATCTTTATTTTTATTATTCATAAACTCGGCTATCCTCATAGGGTGAGCGAACGATTATTGTCTAACTTAATTAAATCATTTTGCAATGGATATCAAACAGTTCATTCGAATCAAGCTTAAATCAAATGATGACGACGAAATCCGACTGGCCAAAACGCTTGCATCTGAAATTGGCCTCTATCCTCCTGAGGCGAGCGTAGAAAACGTTCCTTTTTACTTATCATTTAATAACGGAAGACTCGAACTAACAGAAAATTTGAAAGGAAAAACTGACAAATCGAATATTTGTGTTGATTTTCTTACTGGTCCCACCTGGTTCAGGCACAAATACGATCACAGAATTAACCAGCCCCTCACTAAAGCTGTCGGAATCAAGAAAGGGTTTCGTCCAACAATCTGCGACACAACTGCTGGATATGGCATCGACAGTTTCATATGTGCCTCTTTCGGATGCGTCGTCACCATGATCGAAAGATCGCCGATAATATGGGCTCTTCTTAATGATGGCCTCAGCAGAGCAGCAGCCGATAGAAAAATCGGGCATTTGATCAAAGCTAATCTCCTGCTGCACCGAGGTGATTCAATCGAGTTACTGAAGATAATGGATAAGAAGTTCGAAACCATCTATCTAGATCCGATGTACCCTCCGAAAAAAAAGTCAGCCCTAAACAAGCGTAAAATGATGGTACTTCGTTCCCTTGTCGGTGATGACGACGACCACATTGCACTCCTAGAATCATCATTTGAGTATGCGACTGGCCGGGTTGTTGTAAAAAGACCGGCGACAGCGCCTCAAATCGAAGGAAGGTCCCCATCTTATCGGGTAAAAGGCAAGAATAGTCGCTATGACATATATCTTGCCAATCATTTATGATATTTTTCACCTGCTTTAATAGTATACGCCCGGTATAACTGCTCCAAGACAAGGAGTCGCACCATATCATGGGTGAATGTCATCCTGGATAAGGAAATGACCAGATCGGCCTTTTTCAGCTGCTCGCCAGCAAGCCCCAGTGGTCCCCCAATGATAAACGATACTTTTTTTACGGCCTGATTCTCCAGGGTTGTAATAAGTTCACTTAAGGCTTCAGAACTGAGCAGTTTTCCACTGCTGTCAAGAACAATCCGATAGCAGCCGGCCCCCACACACTGATCTATAAGATTGCTCTCAGAAGTCATTATCTGGACTGCTGTCTGGCCTTTCAGCGGTTTGACCTTGATAGGCTTTATAACTACTGAAACATAGTGGGATAACCTGGAATAAAAATCGTTAATACCATTTTCTATATAACGTTCTTTTGTCTTACCGAGAAAAGGTAATTCAATTTTCATACAGCTCTTCTCTTACGTTTTTCACGACCTCAACAAATAATGTTCCCATGGGTAGTTAAATATTTTTTCAAAATATCACAGAATTCAAAATAACTGATATTTTTATTAATACCCGGGCATGAATCGCTGATTATATGAAAATTATCTTCATCGTCTAACAAGGCGGGAACCAGGGGCCATTGCGCACATCTCCAGGGTCGACCCTCATGAACCGTACAACCATCCATATAAAAAACACAGTGACCGGCCTCTGTTTTCATCTGGACAATATTATTTGTTTTTTTCAAAAAACGAGCCTCAAGCTCTCGTGGTTGAAGATTCAGGCTTTCTGCCATACGTTTCTGGTCATCTTTATCAAGCGACACAGTTGTCTCACCCTGACAACAAAAGCCACACAGGGTACACTTGAATATCTTTCCTAATAAATCCATATCATTTATAAATTTCTTCTCTCTTACCGATAATGTCTTGGAAACTGAGTTTGCTTCATAAAAAAAAAGCGCGATCCATTCTGGATTCGCGCTCTGAATATAACGTGTATGATCAATTAAGCATAGCCAATAACATCACCAAAGGTAGAAATATCTATGCCATACTGCATCGCGGCACTCTGCCATTTTTCGTTATCCGGTATATCGAAGATTACGTTATCGTAGGCCGGTACTGTCAACCAGCCATCATCAAGTAACTCTGCTTCAAGTTGACCAGGCCCCCAGCCTGCATATCCGAGAATGAACAAATATTTTTTGGGTCCGACAGACCGGGCAATATCCTCAAGAATTCTGGTTTCCCGTGAAAGGGAAATATTGGGACTAATATCAAGCTGATGCTCAACCCGATAATCTGATTGAAAAAGAATAAATGCAGATTCTAGTTCCACTGGCCCGCCGATATATACCGGTGGAAAATCAATATCGGGAACCGGCAGATGAGCTCCTCGTAATATCTCCGGTATCGTGAAGAGTTCATTTGGTTTATTAATAGCGACACCCATTGCACCTTCATCACTATGAGCACAGATATAGATAACCTGTTTTTCAAAGCGAGGATCAGGCATTCTGGGAGTTGAGATTAAAAACGATCCAGTGAGGGTGTCGATAACGGAAGAAGTTGTCGGTTCCATTTTTTAATCCTTAAACCTATTCAGACTACTCTTTATTCTTTAAGAGTATCAGACACGTTCATTTACCGTCAAGCACTCATAGAAATAATAATCATTAATTGAATTAAGTAATGCGCTGCCGTATGAGAAATCGATATTTCAAATTTGCTCATGACATTTTAGGGTTTATACCCTACTATCTGCTGTGAGAATGATTCCACTGCATACTGTTTCAACTAAACAATATGAATTCACTTATTTCAGAAATCCTCGCAAACGCATATCACGACCCATTTCAATATCTCGGGGTCCCTGAACATCCTCTGGATGACAAAATTATATTTTTCAGAACCCTGCAACCCAAGGCAGAAAAGGTTTCCCTGCTTATTGATGGTAACTGTTATCAGATGCGTTGTACGAAATATAAATCGATATCAGTGGAATGACCTGGCATGGCAGCAAAAAAAAAACAGCGTTCACCATACAATCACATCGGTTCCTCCACTTTGTGGATTAGTGCTGGAGCCGCTTAAGACACCGTCCTAAACAGGAGATGATATGACTCAAGATGCACGATCACCTATCGGTCAGGATAAACTTCAGTCTGCACTAAAAGCTTTATCTGAACTCGCATTAAAATTTCCTGAAAAGAAACGCAATAAACTCCTTCAAGAAATTCAGTTAAAATATGACCTTTCTCCTCTGGATTGTGAATTTCTTAACAGACATTTCAACGATAAACAATGAGAGGAAGTATCACCGTTTCTTTCATACTTCAGCAGAAAAGCCTCCCTGGAGGAAAAACAAACGCCAGCACATCCCTACATTGTCAGCACGTTAAGCGGGAAGAGTGATTGTTACCGTTGTACCGTGTCCTTTCATACTTTCGATAGTGATCGAGCCGCGATGATCTTCTATAATTTTAGCTGACAGCGACAAGCCCAGACCGGTACCATCATTTTTTGTGGTGAAATAGGGATCAAAAATTTTTTCTCTGAGCGTTTCATCAATTCCCTGTCCTGTGTCTGCGACAGCAATGACTGTTTTTCCATCCCCATGCTTTGTTGAAACAGTTATGGTTCCGCCATTATCCATCGCCTGAAGACTATTTAAAAACAGGTTTAAAAACAGTTGTGTCAACTTGTCCTGGTCACCTTTTACCAATCTGTTTTCATCTTCATATTTCTCTATAATTTCAATATTCTCCGCCTGAGCGTCTGAACGTATCAGCCGTATTGCATTTTTAATAGGCTGAACCAGCTGCAATCCTCTCATCTTCAGGGTTTCTGGCCTTGAATAGTCAAGCAATTCACTGATGCTTCTATCCAGACGTTCTACTTCTGATATCAAAATTTCTGCAGCCTCGGCACCAGAAGTCTGCTTTTCAAATTTTGACTTCAGAATAAGAGCAAGGCCCTTTATAGAACTCAGTGGGTTTCTGAGTTCATGCGCGACACCGGCCGCCATTTTACCAAGAGCAGTATGCCGTTCATTTCTTCTTATTTCCAGCTCAAGATTTTTCTGTGTCGTCAGATCCTGAATCAACAGCATAGTGCCCCTACCACCACCATTCTCTTCGGAATCGATTTGCACACAAATGATATGCAGGGTTTGTGAAGTTCCATGGCTTGAAATTGCCAGTTCAGTATCGGTTATAGCGCTTTTTTCTGATATCAGGGTTTGTATCGTTTTAACAAATACGTTCGGGAAAATATCGGCATAATAGCTTCCGACTACATGGCGATTGATACCAAACATGTCGCGACCGCTGGCATTACATGTCTTAATATCACCTCCAGGGCCTATGGCGATGATTCCAAGAGGCATTGAAGAAATTAAGACATCAGTAAAAGCGGTAATCGTTTGTAACTGTCTTTGGCTCCCTTTAAAGCCCTGAACAGCGATAAGCGATAATAGGCCGCCAATACCAACGAGCAGTAAAACTATTGATAGGACGATAATATAAATTAATTGTTTACGTACCTGTTGCTGAAACTCAGTCATATCGAGTTCGGCCACAAGATAGAGCGCACTATCAGAGAAACGACGAACCATTGTCTCCATATCATGGGGCGGCGGCTGATCTCGCATCCACCGTCCCATTCTTCCTCGCGCCTTGTCTTTCATCGCAGAAAGCATTTCATTCCTGCCCCCAAGAGGGTTGAACAGTGTGGCGATCTGGAATCTTTGAGCTTTGTCCGCTTTTTTCCCCAAAATTCGATTGTCATGAGCCCGGTCCTGTTTTCGCACGAGGCTGAGAAACCCAATCGCTGAACTGTCCACCATCTTACCGACCATGGCCCTCTCATTATGAGCAATAATCAGGCCTGTATCATTAACCAGAAAGAGCGATACTATTCCCTGGTGCTCAGATCCGTTTTCAATTACCTCCTGTACAGAATCCAGCCAGAGCTCCTTACTAAACCCCTGGCGCATGATCAGGTTTCTCAATGCTGCCCTTGAGCTTGAAGATACGAGATTGAGTACAGCACGACCTTCCTGCACCAATGCCATATTCATTAATTTTTTTTCACGCTGAAAATTATTTGCAGCAAACACTGCAATGATAAAAGCAAGCAGCAAAGATGCAGTTGCGAGGAGCCAGGGAGAAGCGAGAAAAATCCTGTTCGATTTTTTTCTTTGTGCCTTACTCATCTGGGCTGTTGAATATTTTTTGAATGATAATCTTGGAGATCATATAGGTAGGTACAACCCCATCCACACCCATGGGACCTGACGCCAGTGTTTCCCCGCTTACCAGAGGGTTGTCAGAGGCGTAATAGGCATATCTCGTTTTCATTTTCTGAGGGATATGTCCTTGAATAATTGCCGCATTAATAGCACGTTGATAATGTCCACCCTCCATTTCAAGTCCGATTGCACGCCAGGAGGAAGAATGGAACCGTTCCAAAACGTCCCTGTTTTGTAGTGAGGTTCCGAGCACCGTTACCATTGGTCCACTGTAAACATTGATGTTTTCATCAAAATCTTTTTCACACAGATCATTTTCAAGAATGTAGTTATGCGGAGTACCCTCCATAACATGGGCCGTTGCCAGCATTATATCACCTTTTTTTCCTGGTAAAATACCAGCCTTGCCCATAATTGAAATTGACTTAATGGATAAGGAAATCTCACAACTATCAATCACGCATGGGCTCAGTAACTCATCCATCACCTCATACGCCTGTGCACCGAAAGCATAATCCATGACAAGTATTACCGGCTTAAGCTTTTGTATATATTGCCAATCAATAGAGATTTCAGAATGAAAAGAGTTCTCTGTGAATTTATTCGAATCGAAGATCTGGACCTCAATACTCGACCCGGACAGGTCGTACTGCGGAATAAAACCGGATCCTGCCGCAAAATCACCTACATCAATATCACTCTGGCGGATCTGTTCAACCATCTCATAGAGGTCCGAGCTTGGTTCTACACCATTGTTTTCAAGTGCATCCCTGCCATAAATGAGATTGAGAAATGAGTGTAAATTAGCACTGACAATATGTACTGGCCTGTCGTGAAGCCCTTCATCAACTAATTTCTTTTTAATATCATTTGCCCATATAGAAGCATATTTATGATGGCCAAGAATTTCCTGGAGTGATGGTGTGAAATAAATAGTCAGTAAGTCATTGGTTGCAGTTGTTTCATTGATAACCCTTTGACCAAGTGAATAGATAATCCTGAACAGACCGTTGTTAAAATTTTCTTTTCTATTTTGTTCTATATTCCAATAGCTTTTCCTCGTTTCTTTGTAGGTTCTCCCAAGAATTATTGACAGGTTCCAGATAGCCTGATCGAGATCCGCTTCTTCAATCTCATTTTCAAACTCAACAATTTTTTTGAGTTCTTTCCATTCCTGAGTGGTGCCTTTACCAGGTATGCACACCTGTGTATGTATTTTCTGTGCTTCTATGTTTAAAAACGTCAAATGGGTCAGAAGATCATATATCTCAGTGCTGCCACGGGTCACAACGAAGCACATTTCGCTGTCTGAAACGATATAACAAAGGCGCCTTCGACGAAGGGCATGAACTTCTTCAAAAGTGGTATTATTCAGCTCCTCCTGAGCGGTCAGGATAATTTTATTGCACTTCTCAATTCCTCTTGGTAACCGATCAATGACATACTCGAGGCCATTGAGTTCCACAATGCGAGGGTCACCCATTGATCCATATATTTCAGGATTAAAATTACGAAGTGCATCCTCAAGCTTCTTACCTGTTTTTCCCGATGGGCTGTATGATCCTCTCAGAATAAAAGAATCGGAAAGTGTTTTAAATGTAGCAATAGCTGTTCTTGCCTTTTGAGATTTAGACAGCTCTTCCATTGTAATAATCCCGTTACTATTCGATTATACTTCCCAAAAAAATCTCGCCACTGGCGCTGATTTTTCTCTACTCCTAACGAACATATATTATTATCTCAATGTTCTGCTCAATAAACAAACATAATGTATCATCCATATGGAGGACAACGGCGAATATGGGCTATGACAGCTCAGACGCCAAGGTATCGTGCCTTTAATTCATTATTGTCATAGAACTTTTCTGAAGAGCCCGACCAGACGATCCTCCCTCTTTCCATAATAAAATGTCGCTGTGCTAAATCTAACAGTGCCTCTATGTTTTTATCGATGATCAGGATTGCGAGCCCTTTATCCTTTAGGATTCTCAGCCCCTTCCAGATTTCTTTGCGGATCAAAGGGGCCAGGCCTTCGGTTGCTTCATCCAGAATGAGTAGGTTCGGGTTGATCATGAGGGCTCGTCCGATCGCAAGCATCTGCTGTTCACCACCCGATAACTGATTTCCGTAATGTTTCAAGCGATCCGAGAGCCTTGGGAAAATGCTCAGAATATCCTCAACTGTATATGGATCTGAAGAGCCGGGATAATTTGAGCTCGTCGCAATAATATTTTCCATGACCGTCAGATTAGGAAAAATATGCCGACCCTCCGGCACCAGTCCGATACCGTGTCTTGCTATCTGGAACGGCTCAAGTTTTTCAATATTTGTTTTATTGAACGTGATTGCACCTCCTGCCACATGAGTGAGTCCCATAATTGACTTGACGGTTGTGCTCTTTCCCATACCGTTGCGGCCAAGCAGAGACACAACCTCACCTTTACCAATATCCATGGAAAGATCGAACAGAGCCTGGCTGGAGCCATAAAACGTCTCAATGTTTTTTAAAGAAAGCATCTTTAGTCGTCACCAAGATACGCAGCACGAACAAATTCATTGGCCCGTATTGCTTCAGGTTTTCCACGAGCGAGTGTCTCACCTGAAACCAGCACTGTGATCGTATCGGCCAGGGCAAAGACAACCTCCATATCATGTTCGACAAGGAGGATCGTCATTGTTTCCTTTAGTCGGAGGATCAGTTTTGACATTTCAACAGTCCCACCAGGTCCCATTCCGGCCATCGGTTCATCAAGCATCAAAAGTTTTGGTTTTCCGGACAGAGCCATTCCAACTTCTAATTGTTTCTTTTCACCGTGAGACAAATGTCTGGCCTTAACGTCTTTTCTCTCAAAAAGTCCTACACTTTCCAGAGCGTCGCCCAATTCGGTCCTCACCTGAGAAGTCAACAGGCCATTCTGCCAAAATCTGAAATTATGTCCGGATTTTGAAATGATAGACAGGGCCATATTTTCTTCCACAGTCATTTTTTCGAATATTGAGGTAATCTGAAACGATCTGGCAATTCCGAGCCTTGACCGACGATAGGATTTTAATCGAGTAATGTTTTGCCCTTCAAAAGTGATTAAACCTGTGTCTGGAATTAATTCTCCACTCAACTGGTTCAAGGCCGTCGTTTTGCCTGCACCATTGGGTCCGATGAGGGCGTGTACCGATCCCCTCATAATATCGATATTAAAGTTTTTATTAGCCTGTACAGCACCAAATGACTTGCACAGGCCCTTTACCTGCAGGAGATTTTCAATCATCAGAGTCCTTTTTTCCTGCTAAAAGCCCAAACAATCCTTTCGGTGCAAAAATAACCACAAAAACCAGAAACGGCCCCATATATACCATCCAGTGTTCAGTATACATTCCAAGAATATCTTCCATTAAAATAAATATGATTGAACCAATAATCGGCCCGAATATTGTTCCAAGACCACCAAGCAGAACCATAACCATGAGCTCGCCCGAAAGAGTCCAGTGCATCATGCCGGGACTGATATATTCAGCCTGGTTGGCAAGAAGTGCCCCAGCGAGTCCGGCACCTGAGCCTGCAATCACAAAACAGACAAGCTTATAATTGTAGGAGTTGACACCGAGTGTTTGTAGACGTCGCTCGTTGAGAGAAACACCCCTGATAACCAGACCGAAACGTGAATGAACGAGTCGGTAAATAAAAAACACAAAGGTAAAAAGGAAAAACAGGCAGAAATAGTAAAATTGAAGGTCATCTGATAGATCAAGGATCGCCATCTGATTTCTTGAATAAAGAGAGAGCCCGTCATCACCCCCATATTTTTCAAGGCCCACGGAAAAATAGAAAATCATCTGGGCAAACGCCAAGGTTATCATAATAAAATGCATCCCCTTCGTGCGCAAGCTCAGTGCACCGATAATCAGGGCGAATAGCGCAGAAATCAATACTGCGCATGGTATTGCAATAAGCGCATTTTCACTACCAGGTATGATACCAAAAATCGGTTCTGCCTCGTACGCATGATAAAAGAGTATGCCAACAACATAGCCCCCGACACCAACAAAAGCAGCATGACCGAGGCTGACAAGACCGCCGAAACCGAGTAACAGGTCAAGACTTACAGCGGCCAGCGAATAGATCAGAATTCTGCTGAACAGGGAGATAAAATATTCATGTCCGAGAATAGTTGCTACGACTGGTAACAATATGAGACAGATCGTGCCAATTAAAACAACAGTCTTTTTTCTTTTGTTGTCAATCATCAGGAATGGGATGGAAATAACCCTCGTGGGCGCCAGACGAGCACAGCAGCCATAAGGATATAGGTTGCCATCGATGCAAGTGACGCGGCGGCACTGTCTGCATATCCACTTGTTAAGAAAATTCTGAACAGGTCGGGTAAAAAGGCCCTGCCAAGTGTATCGACAATACCAACGATCAGTGCCCCAACGACAGCACCACGCACTGAACCGATACCTCCGATAACGATGACCACAAAGGTGAGAATTAAAATGGATTCCCCCATACCGGACTCTACAGAAAGAATAGGTCCTGCCATGACTCCAGCCAGACCGGCGAGCAAGGTGCCAAGCCCGAAAACCAGGGTGTATAGCAGGTTAATATTAACGCCAAGGGCGTTAATCATTTGCCGGTCAGAAGCCCCTGCCCTTATTTGCATTCCGATTTTCGTTTTAGCAAAGAGCAGCCACAGCAGTCCTGCTACCATCACGCCAACTGCGATGATCGCAAGTCGGTATATTGGGTAAATGAGACCGGGTAACAGCTCGATACTGCCAGAAATCCATACCGGCACATCCATATAGAGCGGCTGTCTACCCCAGATGATCCTGGTTAATTCGTTGAAAAAAAGAATCAAACCGAATGTGGCGAGAACCTGAGACAGATGGTCGCGATTGTAGAGGTGTCTCAGGACAAGATATTCTACGAGCATGCCGGTAATAGCTGCAGCGATCAATGCTGCAGCTATGCCAAGCAAAAAAGAACCGGTGACAGTAGTTACGGTCGCTCCAACATAAGCTCCAATCATATAAAAAGAGCCATGAGCAAGGTTTATAACCTGCATGATGCCAAAGATCAGGGTGAGCCCTGCAGACATCAGGAAAAGGGTGATACCGAGTTGGAACCCGTTGAGCAATTGTTCGACAAATAATAGCATAATGAGCTATGGATATCTCATGCTCTTCAGCTGACCGTTCTGGAAAACAATGTCATTACATTTCACACTGTTCAGCATATGCATCCACATGATTACTGAACACCTTTTCCAGCGTTTTATTCGTATATTCACCTGATGAGGTCTGGATGACTTCTCGTATATAGAGATCCTGTACCGGATGCTGGTTTTTACCGAATGAGAAATTACCACGAACAGATTCAAAGTCTGCCTTTTTGAGTGCATTTCTGAAATCGGCGATGGTATCAAGGTTACCACCTACCGCTTTCAAAGCGCTGCCGATCAAACGGGCAGTATCATACCCCTGACTCGCATATAGTGTCGGTGTTCGGTTGTAGGCTTTCTGATACGCAGCCACAAACTGTTTGTTGGCTTCATTATCAAGATCATGCGTCCACTGTGATCCGTTTTTTACCCCGAGCGCTGCAGGACCAACTGCTTTTAAAATTCGCTCATCAAAGGAAAAGGCGGGACCGTAGAGGGCAATCGATTCTCCAAGCCCGGCCTGAGAAAACTGTTTCAGGAAGTTGACGCCCATCCCCCCTGGGAGAAAGAAGAAAAGGGCTTCAGGTTTTTTTGCTCTGATTGCGGCAATTTCAGCTGCATAATCTGCCTGGCCGAGTTTGGTATATACTTCTGCTGCAATCTCACCTTTATAATAACGCTTAAAACCAGCCAGGTGATCTTTTCCTGCAGGATAATTTGGGGCGATTAAATAGACATTTTTATGGCCTGCATCATTGACATATTTACCAACAACTTCATCAATATTATCATTCTGATAGGAAACGCTGAAATAATTTTTGTCGCATCCCTTCCCTGCAAGTTTTGACGGGCCAGCATTCGGACTTAGATAGACAACATCTTCCCGTACTACTTTCGGCACGACAGCCATTGCAACGTTTGAAAAGATTATACCGGTTAATATTTTAACGCCGTCTTTCTTGATGAATCTATCTGCAATCTGTTTTGCCTTCTCAGGTTTTCTGCCAGAATCTTCAACCAGCAATTCAACCGGTATCCCTCCAAGTTTTCCATCTTCCTGATCGATTGCCAGCTTGAAGCCATCCCGCATTTCTTCTCCAAGGTAGCCTGCAGTCGTCGAGAGCGTTGTAACCATACCGATTTTAACAGGCTCCATAGCCATAAGCTGATTTGAAACAATCAAACAGAGGGCTGCGCATATTATGATTATTCTATTCATAGATCCTCCTCTTTTGTTTTAACAGTCTACGCACTGGTAGGTGTTATTACTGTCTAAACGGGTTAGTAAAATAAATCAGAGCAAGACGTATGGGATTTTCAATGACTTGCTGCATGACCTGGTAAAAGTAGAACAACAGACTAGAAAATCATTTAATAACATACAAGAAAAAAATGATATCAACTATCTGCTCTCATTTAAAGAATAGTTTAGCAGACGGTTTGGTATGATAACCGGGTTTAAACAAGCCCAGCCAAGCCAGGTCTATTATTCCTGGACAAAATAGAACTTCCAACGTTTAAACATTCACATTGGTTCAACAGGTGCTTATTAATTATGAAGGAACGGAAGCCGCGTAATCACCAGATGAGATCGGTTACTCGATTTTTTAGCTTCTTGCGCTATCTTCTTTTATCTATTAAAAATGCCAGACTGTCAGGAATGACGACCAGATAAAGATACACAACCTTATAATAGAAAACAACACACCATGAGTAAACCATCCACAGATTATACATTAGCACCAGTAAAGCTCTCCAGTTTTTCCACTCCTTCTCATCTGGTCGTCAATGAACTCACATCAGAGCAGGAAGAAGCTATTAAACAAAATATCAGGATTCTGCTTAAAAAGCAGGATGCTGTTCTCGTTGCTCATTACTATACAGATGAAAGACTACAGGACCTGGCAGAAGAAACCGGTGGATGCGTTGCTGACTCTCTTGAAATGGCCCGGTTTGGCACAACTCATCCGGCCAAAACCCTGGTCGTTGCTGGCGTCCGATTTATGGGCGAAACTTCTAAAATATTAAACAATGAAAAACGGGTACTCATGCCCGACCTCAACGCAACCTGTTCCCTTGATGAAGGGTGTCCAGCTGACCAATTCTCTGAATTTTGCGACAGATATCCGGGCTATACTGTTGTCGTTTATGCCAATACAAGCGCAGAAGTTAAAGCAAGATCTGACTGGGTGGTAACCTCTGGCATAGCCTTGCCAATAATGCGTCATCTGGCCGAGCTTGGGAAAAAAATCATTTGGGGTCCCGATAAGCACCTTGGTCGATACGTCCAGCGAGAGACAGGAGCTGAAATGATTCTTTGGCCTGGCTCATGTGTTGTACATGAAGAATTCCGCTCAAAAGCATTAGAAAAGGTCAGGAAACTGCACCCTGAAGCAGCAGTACTTGTTCACCCTGAATCACCGGAATCCGTCATCAATCAGGCTGACCTTGTCGGTTCTACGACTGCCCTTATAAATGGAGTCGCGTCCTTACCCAATAAAAGTTTCATTGTCGCAACAGATAGGGGAATATTCAACAAAATGAGACAGATCGCTCCTTCAAAGACATTGATAGAAGCGCCAACAGAAGGCGAAGGAGCAACATGTCACAGCTGCGCACGATGTCCATGGATGGGAATGAATTCCCTTCAAAACCTGCAGGAAGTGCTTGAGTCGGGAGCAAATGAGATTCTTGTTGACCCAGATCTTGCCAAAAGAGCTGTCATCCCAATAAGGAGAATGCTTGATTTCTCTGCAGAACTGAATAAAGCCTAGGTCTTATCACTTCAACGAATCAGCTCTTTTAAAAATATTTTGGACAGCTATTACCTCTATTGACTCTTGGGTTAGCTTTGCCTCGAAATAAATTCGATATCATTCTTCATAATACGCAGAACCTAAGATTCATTTTTCTCTTCATTTTCAAACCACTGACGATATTCTTTTGACAAAACGCTCCAGGAATACTTTTCAGTAATTCGCACAGAATCATCTCTGCTGAGTGCACTCTTCTTGATCAGTTGATCTTTAAGCATCTTGTAAAGCGCCCCTTCCTCATACCGAAATCGTTTATCAAAAAGTTCCGGATAGGAGAGTCTGTCTGGTACCAGTGGAAAGCATCCGGCTCTGACCCCTTCAAGCATCGAAATACCAAAAAATTCATGCAGTGATGTGGAGACAATGACATTTCCCTTTTTTAATATTTCATAATATTCGCTTTTATCTGCAACAAACCCGAAATGATCTATTAGGTGTTCTAAGCGTCTTTGCGCCTCTGCAAAAATGGCCGGTCTCTTCCTGAAGCTCTGTCCGAGTATAGCAAGTCTGAAGGGTATCCCCTCTTCATCCAATCTGTAGAGGATTTGAAAAAAACCTTCAGGGTTTTTATCGTGTTCCCAGCGATGGTTCCAGACAAGTAATGGTTTATCTTGGTTTTGAGCAGGTTTGTCTATCATGTCAAGCGCCCGAAAGTCTATTCCCGGGTAAAGCACTAAACTTTTATCCTTGATATCATTCAATTCTTCAAACAATTTCATATCAGCAGCCTTGCCTATGTACTCCCTGCACTGATTCAGAAATGTTCCTCGATTAAATGTTGAGTTAAAAGCCAGCCGGTCTGAAGCCAATGCCGTTGTAAAATTAATCGCGGTAAACTGATGAGTTGTTGATTTTGCCAATAGGCCGGGGTAAGCAAATTGTTTTTCATGAAAATAGGTGTAGTAACGTATATCTGGATTCCATCCCCTGATCTGGGAGACAAGTGCCCTGAAAACTGCAACATCTGTAAATGTCGACATTAAAACAATATCAAAATTACGCTCCTCCTCAGGCATCTCTTTGATTTTCTGAATAAACCAGGGCGCAGAAAGCTGCATTCTCATTTTCCATTTTCTTGCGGGTAATTGAAGGAGTGAATAGTTCCCATCCACATATTTCATTATACCTTCAAGAAATTGTTTATGAGACCCACCATAATATGGTTCTATAAGCAGAACTTTATTTTTACTCATGTTGTCAGTTTATTACAGGATCCTGGGATGATTACATATCGGAATATTTACTATTTATCAGAGAACACAGGTATACTCGCAAAAGATATGGGCAAAGCAATACTATGTCAATTCCCCGATACCTGCTTCAGAGAAAAACGGTTCCCCGGGTCCGCCTACGCCCAACTTGAGACGTGCGAAAGTGAGCTTGTCCAGGCAAACAATATTTTTGATTCGTATAACTTCCCTGTCGTTTTCTCAGATCGTCAATCAATAGAAGAAACAGCAACACAGGTTTATCAACATCTGGACAGAATAACCTATCCAAAAACAGTTTCTTGAAAATGATGCCTCCAGTCAAAACAGGTTCTCTGGAAATCTGCCCATGTCAGAGTGGTAAAGCCTATCGTTTCTGCTGCAATGTTATTCATCTGGACCTTCATGAAGCAGAACTGCCTGAACAACTGATGAAAGCGCGCTACTCTGCATTTGTCCTCTGTAAAGCAGCTTTTATTCTAAACAGCTGGGCTTATGAGACGAGACCGGAACAATTGCTTTTAAATGACAGGATAAGATGGATCTCTCTAGAAATTACAGACTCTGATCCGGTTTCAACCGGAACGAGATCAGCGTCAGTCTCATTTATTGTAAAATATCTTGAGGAAAATAAGGTTTATACGCTTCAGGAACGCTCTACCTTCATCAAACGTTCGAACTGTTGGTATTATCTTGATGGAGATTCAGAAAATAGTTTTCAAGTACTTGGTGGGAACACAGCGTGCCCCTGCGGTTCCGGAAAGAAATTTAAAAGGTGTTGCCGCCAAAATTCATGACAGCCTCGCCAATGATCATTTATCGCTGATCCTCAAAACATGTCACTTTTTTTTTATCAGTTTATTGTCAATTATGAAATCCCAGAGTAAATCAGCAGTCTTCATCTTCGTCGTAAATGGCAAGCTAACACATTGCTCTGGGCTGATTAGTGTGAGCTGGTTGTTATCTCCAGCAAATCCGGCCTTCTCTGAGGTAATATCGTTCACCGCGATCAGATCAAGGTATTTGTCAGTCAGTTTTTTTCTTCCTTCCGCTTCAATATTAGAACTCTCAGCTGCAAAACCAATAAGAAGCTGACTGTCAGCATCTCTGTGAACACCGAGATCTTTTAAAATATCTTTGGTCTGTTCCAGATCCATGACAAGAGATGAATTTGCTTTTTTTATTTTTTGAGTGTGAACATCAGACGGACGAAAATCACTGACGGCCGCAGATTTTACAATGATTGAGAAACGGTCATAGATGGCCATAACCTCATCATACATTTCCTGCGCAGAGTTTACTGAAATCGTCTTCACCCCTTCTGGAGATGAAAGTGAGGTCGGGCCGCTTATCAACGTAACCTCAGCACCTCTTCTGAATGCGGTCTGTGCTATCGCATAACCCATTTTTCCACTCGAACGATTACTGATAAACCGAACCGGATCATATGTCTCCCGTGTTGGTCCAGCTGTTACCAGTATGTGCTGGCCTTCGAGATCACCGGCGGAAATTGCACGCAGTATCCGCTCACAGACACGATCCCAATCAGGCAATCTTCCTTTACCCATGTCACCGCAGGCCATCTGACCACTGTCGGGATCAATAACAGTGTAACCGTATTTTTTAAGCCTGGCGATATTTGCCTGCGTTGCCTGATGTTCAAACATTTTCGTGTTCATGGCAGGGCAGACGATTACAGGAACCCGGGCAGCAAGGACTGTTGTTGATAATAAATCGTCGGCAAGACCATTTGCCAGACGGGCAATGGTCTGAGCTGTGGCTGGTGCAACAATGATACAATCGCACTCACGACCAAGGTTTATATGGGACATGGGATCGTGATTATAATCAGAAAACATATCCTGATAGACAGTGCGACCTGATAGTGCTTCAAACGTTAACGGAGTAATAAATTTTTTGGCAGCATCAGTCATGATGACATCGACGAGTGCTTCTTCCTGAGTCAGCGTGCTGACCCAACCAGCTACTTTAAATGCAGATATACTACCGCTTACGCCAATAACAATTTTTTTTCCAGCAAAGGTTGTATGCATATTCCACCATGGGAAAAACAAAGAGCATGCCCTTTTCCAAAAGCATGCTCTTTAAAATTGATTCTCTATTATTTTCTAATCGCGGGAACCACCGAAAAACCGAAGGAGCATAAGAAACAGGTTAATAAAATCAAGATAGAGGGCCAGAGCTCCCATAATCGAACCCT
>NODE-287-length-18422-cov-6.50792_pt1 | contig 18422 bp, 18 predicted proteins | sample MGYA00139097_ERZ477577 | MGnify/ENA metagenome assembly ERZ477577
TTGCCAGACTGGCTTTGCAGCCTCCGCGAATTCTGCCGTCACCTCAGGTGTAAGCGTGTTCGTCTCCAGTTTGGACTGCAGTAAGTCGAAATAATTATTTTCCGAATTGAGCCAGATGGTGTCGCTGTAGATCATTGCCGCCTTAGCTGAAGCGTCAAAAATATCTTTAAGATCACCTGGTAAAGATTGATACCAGTCAGGATTGACATAGAGTGGATCAGGGTGAATCTGCCAGTTTACAACCGACAGATATTTCTGTGCCTCGTAGAATTTCATGTCCACGGTATTTGAAAATGGATTTTCCTGACCATCAACCACCCCGGATTTTAACGCCATGTAAGTCTCGGTATAGGCTACCATCTGCGGGTTTGCGCCAAGTGTTTTGAAGGTCTTAATGGTCATGTCAATAGGCGGCGTACGCATTTTGAGTCCCTTGATATCGTCCGGCACCTTGATTGGCTTGACGTTATTGGTAATGTTTCTAAATCCACCGGCAACACCGCAAGCCGGAATATAGAAACCGTTGCTTTTAGCGCCATCGTTGACCTTCTGGCCAAAGTCCCCGCGCATTAGTTTGAGTACTTGATCGGTATTATCGAACATGCACGGCAGTGTATAGAGCAGGTACATCTTGTTTGCCCGTTCAAACAAACCGCCGCGACAGCCCTGCAGGTTACCTGTCTTAACCATATCCAGGACCTCAGCTTCTTTGCCGAGCACACCCGATGTATAAAGCTCAACTTTTATCCTGCCGCCCGAAGCCGCTTCCACCAGGTCTTTGAAGTAACTCATGGACACCGATCTTGGATGAGTGTCCGACTGAGAATTTAAATACTTAAAGACAAATTCTTTTGCAGCCATTACCTGCGCAACAGGAAGCGCAAAAGACATTCCCAGTTCCAAAAACTTGGCGTTGAAGTTCTTTCGATGTCTATTGACTCAATGTTTGTTCATAAAATGTGGGATGACGATGAACTGTCAAAAATGGTAGAGGGAGGAGTCCCATTTCCAATGTTGTCTGATGCTGGTGGCAAGGTAGGCAGAATCTACGGTGTGTTTGATGAAAATTCGGGTGTGGAAACAAGAGGTAGATTTCTCATTGATCCAGATGGTGTCATCCAGGGTTTTGAGGTTCTTTCACCTCCAGTCGGTCGAAATGTGATGGAGACAATCCGGCAGATCCAGGCGTTTCAATTAGTCAGGGAGACAAACGGTTCAGAGGCGACACCCTCCGGCTGGAAGCCTGGCAAGAAGACTTTGAAACCGGGCATTGATCTGGTCGGAAAGGTCTGGCGGGAGTGGAAAACCAGTATGGCGTATGACTGATTGTATTAAATAAGACAAACAAGCCGGGATGTCATCTCTCGGCTTGTGGTTAAGGAAGACTATTACTCCTTTCTTCATGTATATAACTACTGGTACTATCAAGAGACGGACAATTCTCGTTCTTTCATATTATTCTTGATAACGTAATCCTAATGACTGATCATTGAATTTAATAGTGCCCAGCCGAAGGTGTCCGTATTGTTCGACGTCAGTGAAAGATGCTTGCTTTAAAGCACTAATGAAAGTGTTCTGGTTTTAGTTGCCAGGTAAGATCAATATCTCAATGTGAAATTTGTCAGATTAGGTCTCGATTTCTACGATTGATTGACTATCCTGAGTATGCGGCTTGACCGAATGATCTTACCGCGAGATACATAGTGTAACGCTTCCAGAAAGATACTCCCAGCTCCTCCAAAATCTTCAGGAAGATATCATCAGCCTCCTTCCTGCTCTTCTCCCTCGTCCTATAGAGATAATTATGGACTACAGCTGCTACAGTCATTGGTCCACCTTTGGGTATGATCCACTGGAACCCATAAGGTATAGACGCTAGATCTGTCTCAAATCCCTCAGGTACTGTTATGTCATTATAGGTGAAAGGCTCAGTGAGAAACCACGTATCATCCTTCTCTCCAGGTTCTAGTTTAATTGAGTAAGTCATGATCCCTCCCTCTTCGTGAGGATACCAACTGGGTTTATCCAACTCGATTATGATTTTCTCTGTTGAACTTTTAAGGATAAAGATTCTCTCTTCGAGCGCTGGGTAGTTCTCATACTCTCTGGAATGTTCTGATATCCCCTGAGCGTGCTTCTGTTCTCTACTACATATACAGTTAGGCCATCCACTCAGGATCTTAATCTTCTCCCGGAGCGTATAGCAGCTCTAAAATCATCAGGCAAGAGCCTATGGTACTTTGGTATCTTGACGTGCTATCGTACGGTGGTGATCTGCGGTGATGCCTGGCTGCAGAATGACAGGGTAAAAGAGAGGGTGGCAGTCGCACAACTCCAGGTTATAATGGGGTCCTCAGTGAGAGAACCCTTCGTGGTCTATTCGTCTTCGAGCCAAGCCTTGATCTTCTTCAGGGATTTCACCCTTTTCTTGTCAGCCTTGCGCTTACCCTTCTCTGCCTTGATCTCTTTCTTGGTGAGCTTGGCCATTTTAAATTTAAGCGCCTCAGCCTCATCCAGAAGTTCCTTCATCTTAACCGAATATTTACTCATGAATTCTCCTCGTATTCTGTAGTCCATTATTAAACCGATGAGAACTTAATACGCATTAGGATGTACAGAGTCAAGGAAGGTAAAGGATACGCAGAGGCTCAAATGCAACTTTTCGCCAGTTGCAGGAGGGGGATAGCTGAGTTGGCAAAGGACGTAGCAAAAAGAAGTGAGTAATCGGGCTCTGTATTGTAAATACTATACGAGCTCTTTAGACTCAATGAACCATCTCCCTTTGCAATAGGTACATGAGCCAGAGGATTGCAATCCCAAGCCCGGAAAGAAATAGACCACCGGAAGCAAAGCTTCCAAAAATATCGACCAGGTATCCCACTACAAACGGACCCAGGAATCCGCCAACCTCAGCAACGCAAAAGAACACTCCGGTAGCCGAACCAAGGTATTTTGAGGTGACCTCCGGAGTTTCCATCAAGCTCAGGACCAAAAGCGGCATCAGGCAGGGACCGGTAAAACCAAACAACAACAACCCCGGAATCACTGGCCATTGCAGGATAACCACCCAGAAAATTGATAGTCCAGCCAATAGTGCCATAAGACCGATAAGCCAGCCTCGATAGTGAGGCTGCACATATCTTGGGAAGATCAGTACTGCGGGAATGCTCGTCAGAAAGGGCAACGCAGAGGCAACGCCTGCTCTTGTAGGTGACATGCCAGCATTTTCCAAGATCTTTGGCAGCCAGGCGAAGTAACCATGCATAATGGCAAAAGAGAGAAGTCCCGATAACAAGATTAACCGAACATTTCTGACCTTAAAAAGGTCAGAAAGCATTTTCAGGACCGTAAAACGCTCGGTGTTGGCTTCAATACCGACTTCTCTGGTCAATCCCCACCAGAAAACGGCAAAGACAAAAGTCATCACTCCGTACCAGACAAAAGTCAGTCTCCAGCTATAGTTGGTCAAGGGCATAACAACACTGTTTGTAGCAGCCAGAGATGCCATGCCGCCAATCCACGGGCCGGTAGTATAAATTCCTACAGCAGTCCCACGTTCTTTTCCCTGAAACCATGTGGAGATTGTTTTCGGACAGCCGATAGAAATCATCGGACCACCGACACCAAACAATGCAACAAAAAATAATAGCGAGAAGAATCCGGTGGAAGCAGCCCGAAGTACGGCTGATAATCCAATAATGAGAGCTCCAACAAATATGGATTTTCGCACCCCCCAGCGATCCATGATCACTCCTGCAGCAATGGCAATCACGATATAGGTCATTTGCCAGGATCCAAGCACAAAACCCATCTGTCCGTAGGACATTTTGAGGTCGTGAATAATCGGGGTTACGAGAGGAGATGGAGATCTCGTTACCAGCCCGAAGGAGAAATAAAGCAGCCAGAGCAGGAACAGAACCAGCCATCGGTATGGCTGTTGATGTGGAGGGAGACCTCCTGGGGTATCCGAAGGGTTATCGTTTTTATTATTTGAGGATGTCGTCACAATCTGAAAAAGTAGCAGAGTTATGGGCTGATACATCTAAAGCTGCAATTTGTGATATGCCATGGAGCCTGAAATACTAACATTTTGGCATAATTTTTAAATTAAATTTCTCGTATTCATACTGCCTCCTCGATCTAATATCTCAGAATAGTAATTACTATTGAGTTTCTGGACTGCTCTCGGGTTTATCTTGACATCACTCTTGCATCTTGGGCAGCTTTCCTGTTTGTTTATATTTATATTGCTTTACACGGTGTACGAACTTTTTCCATACATGCGTTCAGTCACGATGCACCGTTCGCCCTTTAGCACGTTATTTATTATTCTTGAACTTGTATAGCTGTGAAATTTAATAGGCCGCTCATAACTGTCGCTTCTTTTCTCGCCCTTGGTCTTAACGGTATGGCTTTCACATTCATGGGCGTCAGCCTGCCATCTTTGCAAGCCTACCTTGAAATTACTATTGAACAGGCGGGCACACTGATGGCCTCACTTCAGGCTGGTTTTACTTTGTTCACGCTGCTCGGGGGAATCTTTTCCGACTATTTTTACCGGGAATGGGTTCTCGCACTCGGTTGTGCTTTGCTGTGCATCGGATCACTTTCTTTATGTTTTTTATCATCACTAATGGTGAGCATGCTTGCCGTCTCGCTCATGGGAGCAGGAATCGGTTTCATTCTGAGCGGATCCAATACCCTGCTTGTTGGCCTGTATCCCCATTGCAAAGGGACGATTTTGAACATTCATCACGTGTTCTTTGGCATTGGCGCTATTCTTGGACCTGCTCTCATGGGGTTGTTCATAGCTCATAACGGCTATTGGCAAGGAGGATTTTACGCGTTAGCTCTTGTGCTTGTAGTACTCAGTTTAATTTTTTCATTTTCAAGGGGTAAGAAATCAATCAGCAAAGATGGTGCTCTCAGTATAAGTGCACTCAGAAGATTGCTAGGCGATGGGAAATTTCAGGTGATAATGATCGTGAATTTTTTAACAATGGGCTGTCAGGTCGTCATCATGCTCTTTGGTGCAATTTTCCTTATCCAGGCGAAACAATGCACATTAACTGAGGCCAGCGGTGCCCTGTCCCTTTTCTCAATTTTTATGGTAGTGGGCAGGATATTGTGCAGCAGGGCAGCCCTCACCATTAGACATTCAACCATTGTTATTTTTCTTCTCTGGTTACAAATAGTGACCCTGTTTTTTGCCTGGCAGGGGAATGGCTGGACCGCTATTGTATTCATTGCACTCAGTGGCTTTACCTTTTCCGGGACTTACCCGACCTTGCTGGCACTGACAAGTATATTGTCTCCACAGCATGAAGGTACCGCTCTCGGAATCTTGTCAACGATGGGGGGGCTCGGCTCTGTCATCTTGTGCTGGCTGACGGGTTATGTCGCTGGATTGACCAGTATGGAATTTGGATTTATAGTTATATTAATGGGATGTTTCAGTGCACTCATCCTGTTTCAGGTAAATCACCGTTCTTTATGTCTAAGGGAAACGAGGCTGGATTAGAGGATACGAAGGAAACATATTTGTACCATCTTAACTATCGGGATAGGCATCAACAGATACATTTTAAAGGGAGAAAAAAGTATGGCCGGATTACTAAAAGAAATAGAGCAAAGACGTGCAAGACGAGCCTTGAGCGAAAAAGCTATACCTGAAGAGATTATTGCTCAACTGATGACCGCAGCAACGTATGCGCCCAGCTGCTTTAACAGCCAGCCCTGGAGATTTCTGGCTGTAACCAGTACAGAGAGCCTGGGGAAATTGCATACTGCTCTTACAGGAGGTAATTATTGGGCAAAGAAAGCTCCCTTGATGGTGGTACTTGCAACCAAGGTGACATTTGACGCGCAGTTGAGTGACGGCAGGGAGTATGCGCTGTTTGGCTGTGGCTTGGCAGCAGATAACCTAATACTACAAGCAACAGCTCAGGGCCTTTATGCACATCCTATGGCGGGCTTTGATCCTCTTGTTGTTAAAGAGGCCTTCAACATACCGGAAGACTTCATCGTTATCACTCTCATCGCTGTCGGTTATCCAGGTCCTCTTGACGGGCTCAGTGAGAAACATGTTGCCGCTGAAAGCGCTGATAGAGTCCGTAAGGAGGAAGCTGAAGTGATTTGCTACGATGAATGGACTTTTGCATAAAAATATGTAATTAAGCGGACATCATTGAGGTAATAAAAATTCTTAAACGGATAAGCTCGCTCACGCACCCCTGCATCAGGAGTGAAGACCTGTTCTCTCAGGATAAGAAATAATATATAATTCTGAGAGAACGATCTTCTATTTATGCCGGGCTTCATATCTCTGGAACAACCAGGCTATAAACTTCATGCTTTTGACGTTCCTGCCCCTCCTTCGTTTCTTCGATAGACCGCTCTGATCTATCATTCAATATCAATATTTTTTATCCAGATAACAGATATCACTTGCTCCTCCCTGGAATATATGTAATATGTTATCACATATAACTTTCTTGCATGCTGTGGGCGCGCCTAACCATCAAGTGGTGGCTGCTTGCATCTCGCAAACAATCCTATTAAAATTTGCACCGCAAACAATAAAAATGCTCAAAACGTTTTTTATTGGGCAAAACAATTAGGGGAGCGAGGATTTGCCTGAAATAGTCTTAGAAAACCTGGTTAAGAACTATGGCCAGGTCACCGTGATTGAAGAGCTTGACCTTGTGATGGATGACAACGAATTCACCGTCTTGGTCGGGCCCTCCGGCTGTGGGAAATCAACCACTCTTCGTATGATTGCCGGATTGGAGACAGTTACTGCTGGTGAAATATACATTGGCGGGAAACCCGTTTCTCATCTGGAACCAAAGGACAGGGATATTGCCATGGTCTTTCAGGACTATGCTCTCTATCCACACATGGATGTTGCCCGCAACATGTCTTTTGCCCTCCGCCTGGCCCGATATCCCAAAGCAGATATAAAAAGCAGGGTAAAAAAAGTTGCGGAGATGCTCGGCATTGAGCCGCTTCTCTCACGAAAGCCTGCTCAATTATCAGGCGGTCAGCGACAGCGCGTTGCAATGGGGCGGGCCCTTGTTCGTGATGCAAGTACCTTTCTTTTCGATGAGCCTTTATCAAATCTGGATGCCAAACTTCGTACCCAGATGCGGGCTGAACTTGCACTGATGAGGCGACAGCTGGAAAAGAATATGATTTACGTTACCCATGATCAGGTGGAAGCAATGACTTTGGGCGATCGAATCGTGGTAATGCATAGCGGAATTATTCAGCAACAGGGGACTGCTGAGGAATTGTATAAAAGGCCGGTAAATAAATTTGTTGCAGGATTTCTCGGATCTCCACCGATGAACTTTTTTAATGGGGTACTTGGGGAAAGAGAAGGGCAGTTGGAAGTTACCGGAGAGGAATATGCCCTGCTTCTTCCTGACGCCATGAAACCCAGACTGCAAAAACTGAAATCAAACCAGATCGTCGTTGGTATCAGGCCGTCGGCGTTTGGCCACTCAAAAGATGATAGTGAAGGTGCGAAGCTTCACCTGCCAGTGATCTTATCGGAATACATTGGAAGCCAGTCAGTTATCGTATCCCGTATTGGCGAGGAGCAGGTCCTCATAGAGGTAGACTCGGACAAACCATTCAGCGTGGATGAAATGTTAGAGTGTACGATCGACCCGGAAAGCATTTATTTGTTTGATCCGGAAACTGAAAAAGCCTTATAGCTGGAATGTCACACAACCTTAATAATAAAAATAAGGGAGGAAATTATGATCAGTCATTTTAAGAAAGCATTGTCTGCTGTTGCAATTGCAGGTGTTTCTACCTGTCTTCTGTCAACCACTGCAGGAGCAGGTGACCCCTATGCACCCTACAAAGGAGAGACGCTCGTCGTGAACTTTCCGGCGCACCCACATTTCGATGCGGTCATGAAGGTGATTCCGAAATTTACGGAAGAGACTGGAATCAAGGTGGAGGTTGATCAATTACAGTATCTGGCTATGCGCCAGAAGCAGACCCTCGAGTTAACCAAACCAAAGGGAGATTATGATCTTTTAGCCTATGTGGTATTTTCGAAAGCTGACTATGTGGCTGCTGACCAGATTGAACCGCTGGCGCGATTTTTTATGAACCCGAAACTGGCAGACCCCAACTATGATCCTGAAGATCTCATTGATGGATATGTTCAGAATATCGGTGTTGCGGGCGGCAAAAAAGGTTACCTGCCAGGGCCTACCGGAGCATTATTTGGTATCCCGTTTGGTTCTGAGACATCTGTCCTTGGCTACCGTAAGGACATTTTTGAGAAGCATAATTTAAAGGTCCCGGAGACCTATGACGAGCTGCTGGAAACTACCTGTAAAATCAAAGATCTGGAGCCGGGAATGGCTGGTCTCACCTCACGTGGAAAATCAGGGCACCAGACCTCTCATGCATTTCTTCTTCACCTCGCGCCACTGGGTGGAAAGGTGTATGACGACCAGTGGAATCCAGTATTAAACAATGAAGCAGGAATTCAAGCCGGCGAGGCATTGAAGACGATATTGGAATGTGGGCCGGAAGGCGGAACCTCATTTGGATTTGCTGAAGCTAAAAATGCCTTTCTGCAAGGAAAAGCCGCGATGTTTCTGGACACAACCGTTATCGCCGGTGAAGTTGATGACCCTGAGAAGTCGAAGATTGTCGGTAAGGTCGGCTGGGCTCTTCATCCCAAAGGTGTTCGCCGCGGGTCACAGACAGGTGGTTTCGGCATAGCAATTCCTAAGAATGCACAAAATAAGGAAGCAGCTTTCTTACTCATGCAGTGGTTGACCTCCAAGCGGGTGGATAAGATGATTGCCATGGAGGGCGGAAACCCTTCTCGCTTTTCCACTCATGCTGACCCTGATGTTAACGCTAAATATCCCCATATGGCAATTTTCGGTGAAGCGCTTAAATATGCTGATCCTGATTGGCGGCCAATTATCCCGACATGGGGCGAAGTCAATAGTGAGTTGGGAACCACTTTATCAAAAGCAATGACTGGAGAAATGAGCGTGAAAGAAGCTCTTGATGCAGTTGCCAAACGCGCCAAGGCTATCCAGGAAAAAGCCGGTTATTATACCTGGCAGTAAGCTGCATTTAAAGAACCATCAGAAGTTCGCCGGGTACTGCGGATGCACTACCCGGCATTGCCCTGACGTTTAGAAGTATCAGCAGAAAGTGGAGAATAGAAATGATCTCGTCGCGCATCTTAAATCGAGCCACACCTTACTTGTTCCTGGCACCTGCTGGTATCGTCCTCATTTTTGCGCTTCTTTATCCAATTGGATACTTAACGGTTGCAAGCTTTTTCGACTGGAGGATGGGAAGCCCATTTGCTGATTCAACGTTTGCCGGTTTGGGCAATTATACCTGGATTTTGAATGACCCGAGTTTTCGGGAATCATTTATGGTAACGATTACCTTCGCCTTCGTTGTGGTGGTTCTGGAAATGTTACTCGGCGTCGGTCTTGCCTTTATGCTCGAACGTCCCATCAAGGGTATGTCGGTGTTTCGTACTATTTTTATATTACCAATGATGATTGCTCCAATTGTGGTTGGACTGATCTGGCGTTATATGTACAATCCGCAATTTGGCATAATCAACAAAACATTAAAGAAATGGGGGTTTGAATCTATCCCCTGGCTATCCTCGCCGGACTGGGCATTGCCCTCTGTGATTATTGCCGATATCTGGCAGTGGACACCTTTCATTTTTATCCTGTCGCTGGCAGCTTTGCAGTCATTGCCAAAGTCAGCGCTGGAAGCAGCCCGGATTGACGGAGCCTCGGGATGGCAGCAGATCATTTACATTAAAATTCCTTTGATGATGCCGGTACTTGTTGTTGCCGCTCTGTTAAGGATGATCGATGCTTTCAAAGTGCTGGAGGTTATCTTCATAATGACCAATGGTGGACCAGGACTGTCAACCGAAATTTTATCGCTGCGGATCTACAAGACCGCCTTTGTCAGTTGGGAACTCGGTCGTGCTGCTGCCCTGTCAAATATTCTGCTGGCAATTGTCATGGTGATTACGATCGCCATGTTTTTCTATACCAAGATCCGGGATGCACGATTAGCACGGATCCAGGCTGATGCGGAAAACTATTGAGGCAAGCCCATGAAACAATACTCCAGAATTAATACGACTATTTTTTACACAATACTGCTTTTTTTGTGCATGTTGTCGTTGGGACCAATCATACTGATGCTCCTCACATCACTCAAGCTGAAGGTGGATATTTTTAATGATGTATCAACCTTCATATTCATGCCAACGCTGAAAAATTACAGTTCGGTGGTTACTGATCCGTCTCTCATGCGTTATCTCTGGAACTCGCTGTATGTCGGATTGATTTCCACGGTCCTGACGCTGGTGATGGGGTGTATGGCAGCCTATGCTATCGTTCGTTTTCGCTTCATGGGAAGAGACGTTGTATCTTTAACGACCCTGCTGATGCGGATGGTTCCGCCAGCAGTATTAACGGTACCCGTATTTGCCATCTGGACTTTTCAGTATAATTTGAGCAACAACCTTCACGGATTGATTCTGGTTTATGTAGCAATTAATCTTCCGTTTGTGATCTGGATACTTCAGAGTTTCATTCAACAGGTGCCGATCCAGCTTGAAGAGGCAGCGCGGGTTGATGGAGCCAATCCATTCCAGATCTTTTTTCTGGTCGTGCTTCCGGTAATAAAGCCAGGACTTGCTGCTGCAGCCATTTTCACTTTCCGTATAGCCTGGAACGAATTTATTCTGGCCCTGATACTTACCAATCGTGCAACCCGAACGACCCCGGTAAATATTTCTCTTTTTCTGACCGAGCACAATATCGACTGGGGGCAGATTATGGCCATGGGGATGCTGATTGCCATACCTCCTATCATATTCACTTTTGTTGCTTCAAAACAGATCATAACAGGAATGACGGCTGGAGCGGTAAAGGGCTAGCTCGAGGGTCTGAAAAAGTTTGCTGGAGTGAAAGGGACAACAGGACATGGGAGCAACAGTATTAGAGCAGAGCAGTATTTATGGTTCCAGGCAGGTGGGGGAGAATTTCATGTGCTGCTGCGGTCAAGTCCCGGTGCAGGGCGGCGATGGTTTTTGGGCCGTCACCTTTTGAGAAGCCAGCGAACATTTCCTGGTGACATTCGATTGCGCTGCTGAGATCTCTGCCAACAATAGCGTAAAGGTAAATATAGGGATTTACTCGTGCAAGGAGCCGTTGAATGAGCTCCATGAGCAGTGGAGACTGTGAATAAGAATAAATAGCCTTATGAAATTGGTCGTTTTTTTTGATGTACGCTTTGTGATTTACACCAGCGTGCTTTTTCATGGCCTCAAGGATGCGTTCCACTTTTACGATAGCTTTTGATGGACGTTTTTGACACGCTTTGCCGACAGCCTCCGACTCAAGCAATAGTCGGAGATTGAGTATTTCTTTAAACTCTTCAGATTTGAGGTGATTGACCTGTATTCGTTTGTTGCTCTCAACAACCAGGATGTTCTCCGACTCAAGTTGCCAGACGGCTTCACGAACAGGCAGGAGGCTGACACCAAATTTATCAGCCAGCCCTCTGAGACTGATTTTTTCACCAGGCAGGAGTTCAGCCTCGAGAATATTGGCCCGCAATTGTTCGTAAACCTTTTGTCGCAGCGTTACGCTGGTGATTTTTTCAAAAGCCATAGCTTGCCCTTTTTTGATATATGTGATAACATATCACATAATTAGTTACTGAGCAAGGGGTAATTCCCCCTTGCTCACCAAAGGGCTTAAGAGTTTGATTTCGAGTGAAATGCCCGATATGTCGCACTGGATGCGTGGTGCCACCTCACCACTTCACAATGTTTCTCACTTTTTCAACCGAAAGAATACATCTGTGTTCAGATATACAATAGCGAGAATATGACAGGGGTTGTCCGGTGAAATGGCGACAGTTAAACCAATAATATGGAGATGCAAATGAGTAAAGTATCAGAAATTACCCGAGAGTCATGGATCCTGACTAACTTCCCAGAGTGGGGAACCTGGCTTAATGAAGAAATAGATGAGGAAATTGTTGCACCCGGTACGGTGTCTATGTGGTGGTTGGGCTGCACGGGGATGTGGGTCAAGACAGAGGGCGGGACCAATCTATGTATTGATTATTGGACCAAACATGGCAAGAAGACCCGCAAGAACAAGCTCATGAAAGATCAACACCAGCACCAGCGGATGATCGGCTGCCTGAAGCTGCAGCCTAATCTGCGAAATGTTCCGTGCGTTCTTGATCCTTTTGGCATCACCAAGGTAGACGCGATATTGTCAACTCATCATCATGGCGACCATATCGACGAGAATGTCGCTGCTGCCGTTCTCCAGAACTGTGGCTCTGAAGTACGTTTTATCGGCCCTAAGGCCTGTATTGATCTCTGGGCTGGTTGGGGCGTCCCTGCAGAACAATGTATTGTCGTCAAACCGGGTGATGTGGTAACAGTCGGTGATACCGAAATTGTTGCCCTGGATTCTTTTGACCGGACAGAACTTGTTACCGCTCCAAAAGGCACGACGCTGAAAGGTAAGATGGTTCAGGAAATGGACTTGCTGGCGGTAAACTACCTGATCAAAACCCCTGGCGGAAATCTCTATCATAGTGGTGATTCCCACTATTCTAACTATTATGCCAAGCATGGAAATGATCATGATATCGATGTGGCCTTCGGTTCTTATGGGGAAAACCCCAGGGGAATGACCGACAAGATGACCTCAAGCGATATCCTGAGAATGGCTGAGAGCACAAAGTGCAAGGTGGTTATACCCATCCATCATGATATCTGGACAAATTTTCAGGCCGACCCAATGGAGATCAAGTTTCTCTGGCAGCTGAGAAAAGACAGGATGCGTTATAATTTTAAACCTTTTATCTGGCAGGTTGGTGGAAAATTCACCTACCCGGATGATAAGGATAAAATAGAATATCAGTATGAACGAGGCTTTGAAGATGCCTTTGCTATCGAGCCAGACCTGCCATTTAAATCACTGTTGTAGAATTCAAGGAGACAAACATGAGTAAACCACTTCTCCAGGTTGCCCTGGACAATCTTGATATTCCATCCGCCCTGAACGCAACAAGAGCCCTGGCAGCGGAAGTTGATGTACTCGAGGTTGGTACCATTCTCTGTTATGCCGAGGGTGCTAAAGCCGTATCAATACTTCGGGCACTCTATCCTGAACAGACCATTGTTGCTGACCTGAAGGCGGCTGATGCCGGGACGACTGTAGCCGAAATTGTCTTTTCCCGCGGTGCGAACTGGATGACCGTTATCTGCTGCGCCCCTTACGCAACCATGGAGGCAGCTCTTGAGGTTGCAAAAAAATATAACGGGGATATACAGATAGAGCTTTATGGCGACTGGACCTTCAAGCAGGCTGAAAAGTGGCGTGAGATCGGTTTGACCCAAGCAATTTACCACCGGGGACGGGATGCAGCTTTTGCCGGCCAGCAGTGGGGTGAAGAAGACTTTGCCAAAATCAGAAAACTTGCTGACATGGGTTTTGAAGTTTCAGTAACAGGGGGGCTTTATGCAAAAGATCTCGGTATCTTCAAAGGAATTCCGGTGAAGTGCTTTATTGCCGGCAGAGGTTTGTATGGAGCTGATGATCCAGCCCAGGCTGCAAGGGATTTTAAAGAAGCAATCAATAATCATTGGTAAGAATCATTTGTCTTCAGGGGCAATGTTTGATGTGGAGTTTCAGTGATGAAGAAGGAAGAGATAAAACTCGGTATCTACGAGAAAGCGCTGCCCTATGGAACAACCTGGAAGGAGAAGTTAAGCCTTGCTGGCAGACTTGGGTTCAGCTTTGCAGAGATATCTGTAGATGAGACCGATGAAAGACTGGCGCGCCTTGACTGGAGTAAAGCGGAGCGAAAGGGATTTTGCAATACTGTCCTTGACAGCTCACTGACGGTACCTTCGATGTGCCTGAGCGGACATCGTCGTTTTCCGCTTGGCAGCCATGATCCTGAAATTCGTAAGCAGGGGCTGGTCGTCATGGATAAAGCCATCAAATTAGCAGTTGATACGGGCGTTCGCACCATTCAACTGGCAGGATATGATGTCTACTATGAAAACGGTGATGTCGATACCCGTAACTGGTACCTGGAAAATATGCACAAGAGTCTGGATATGGCCGCACGTGAGCAGGTAATGCTGGCTATAGAGATAATGGATCACCCATTCATGAACTCAATCGTTAAGTTTATGAATATAAAGGAGCTTCTCACGTCTCCCTGGTTGAGCGTCTACCCTGATGTTGGAAACCTCAGTGCCTGGGGAAATGATGTGCTGGAGGAGCTGACACTCGGTCGCAATCAGATTGTGGCGCTCCATCTCAAGGAAACACTGGCGGTTTCAGCAGACCACCCCGGTACTTTTAAAGAAGTACCCTTCGGCACTGGCTGTGTTAATTTTCCGGCTGTGTTTTGTCAATTGAAGAAAATCGGATATGCAGGCCCTTTTCTCATTGAAATGTGGACTGAGCGTGCTGAAAACCCTGAAAAAGAAATTTCTGAGGCAAAGGAGTGGATTTTTGATCAAATGAAGGCAGGAGGCTTGATTGATGGATGACAGGATGAAACAGGAGGTTCTCGAGGCCAACCTTATGCTCAAGGAACTCGGGCTGGTAATATTTACCTGGGGAAACGTAAGTGCCATTGACCGGGCCCGTCAGGAAGTCGTCATAAAACCAAGCGGCGTTCCATACGAGAAAATGACAAGAGATGACCTTGTTGTTGTTGATATAAAGGGAAACCTTATTGAAGGAGCGTATAATCCCAGTTCCGACCTCCCCACGCACCTCGAGCTGTACAGGCAGTTTCCAGACTGCGGTGGAGTTGTTCATACCCATTCCCGGCTGGCTGTAGCATGGGCTCAAGCTGGTGCTGATATACCGGCTTTTGGCACGACCCATGCGGATTATTTTTACGGTGATATCCCGTGTACCAGAGCCTTGACTCATGATGAAATTCAAGGAGCTTATGAACACGAAACAGGGCGGGTCATTGTTGAAACCTTTCAGGCTCGGAAACTAGACCCCACTGCAATACCAGCAGTTTTGGTCCATGGGCATGGTCCTTTCAGTTGGGGGAAAAATGCTATGGACGCTGTGCATAATACCGTTGTACTCGAAGAACTTGCTGCCATGGCCAGCGGTTCTTTGGCGATTAATCCCACCCTTCGGGGGATCGATCAGAAACTGCTCGATAAACATTACCTTCGAAAACATGGCGCAAATGCCTATTACGGACAGAAATAGGTACGGATTTGTATTTAACGGAGCTGGTAAAACCATGGAATCAATCCTAACTGTCGATATAGGTTCATCAAGTATGCGGGCCATTCTCCATGATGGCACTGGCGCCGTCGTCCATAAGTGTCAAAAAAGTACGATTCCCGAGTACAAGGCCAATGGCCAAATTGTTGAGTTGGATGCCGTAAAATTTGTTGATGCGCTGCTCTCACTGTTAAAGCAATCATATGGTTATTGTGAGATCAATGCCATTAAGATCATTGCCATAAGCGTCACCTCTCAGCGTTCATCGGTGGTACCAGTCAATAGTCAGGGCATACCCCTTGCACCGTTTATTACCTGGCATGACAAACGTACGGTCCCGCTCTGTGACGAATTAAGTCAGTACGAGAACAAGGTTTATGGAATAACCGGGTTGCGGATTTCCCCTGTCCTTTCAGCCGTGAAAATGACCTGGATCAGACGAGAACAACCCGAAATATATAAAAAAACAGCAAAGATGCTTGGAGTCCAGGATATAGCCATTCATACTATGTGTGGTGAATTCGTGACTGACCATTCCCTCGCCAGTAATACTATTCTGCTCAATCTCTGGACCCGTCAGTGGGACCAGGAGCTGTTGGATATCTTCTCTGTAAAGCGTTCTCATCTCTGTGAGCTCATTGAACCAGGTTCGATATGTGGCCGGACAAGCAGTGAGCTAAACAGACAGACCAGCATGCCTGAAGGTATTCCCGTTATATCGGCTGGCGGTGATCAGCAATGTGCAGCCCTTGGGCTCGGTATTACATCAGAAGGAAAGCTCAAATGCACAACAGGCACCGGCTCCTATTTGATAGCTCATGCAGATGCTCCGGTAATTGATGAAGATAAAAGATTTCTCTGTAAAATTGGTGCCATCCCAGACTCCTACAATTTAGAAGCGGGGATGCTTACCACTGGAACAGTATATCGCTGGTTCTTGTCTCAATTTTATGGGAAAAACGATCGTGATGCCGGGGTTGATGAAATTAATCAGGACGTATTATCAAGTCCACCAGGAGCAAACGGTGTTTTAATGCTGCCCTATCTTGAAGGAAGCGGTGCTCCATATTGGAATCCTCAGGATACCGGCTGTTTTTTTGGTTTGAAGCTATCAACAACACGGTCGGATATGTCACGAGCAGTGTTTGAAGGCATTGTCATGGGCATGGAAGAAAATGTTTCCCTGTTCAAAGAAAAACTGGGTCACATTGAACAAATCTGTATCTCCGGTGGGATGACAGAATTTACTCCATATAACCAGCTCCAGGCTGATATTTACGGATATAACGTTGCGCTCTATCCTAACCGGGAGGCGACGTCGATTGGTGCATGGATTTCCGCAGCGGTAAGCTGTGGTCTTTATGGGTCTTATAATGAGGCCTTCCGGGTTGTCCAGCCAATCGAAAGCGAAACGATATTTTCTCCCAATTATGAAAAGAACATTTTTTACAGCAGGCTTAATAGAAAGAGAAAAAAACTTTATCGGGCACTTCGAGCGGTCGCTGATGATTGATGATCAAGTAATAGCTGATGAAATACCCTTTAAAAGGAAGTCGGTCTGTTTTTAGCAGCCCCGTGCGTGATTCAAAACCTATGGAACGTCGAGTGCTCTGATCGCACTCTTTGCCATATCATCTAAACGCATTGTTGCTTTGGCAATGAAATGGCCTCTTTACCATAGCGTGCGCAGGGAGTCTGCATCAGGGCCGCATCCACAGCAATTTCTTATGTGAATCTATCCAATTTTGTTGCTGATCTTTGCAAAGAAATGTAGTGTGAGCGTTATCTGAAGTGAGATGTAACTCTCTGTAGAGGCAACCACAACCATGGAAGCAAAGAAATCTCAGGAACAACCAGAGAAGAAAAACAAATCGCCTATCGCCAGTTTCTTGCCTTTTGCAATTATTGTTTTCACGGCTCTGGCAATTGGGATTGTCATTATTTTGCTGCGAAGCAAAGCATGATTTCGGTGTTTTAGATACTCCCAGCCATCAATATCAAGCGACGGCCCGGGTAATCGTGGCCTTTCATTTGTATTAAACATTGATGATTGAGACTTTGATGACCAGATTTCCTTCACCGGTATGAGCCTGTATTTGGCTGAGAGCGCAGAATTGAACCTGTCAGTCGCCTGATGCACCATGCAGAAATGAAAATTGTCCACTCCTTGAGACAGCCAGTTTAATCGTCTTATGCCGGTCAGTTCGTAAATATGAAATACGGTGCTTTTTCAGCCTTTCGAGCACCGTTTGTGAAGGAGCATTGATCCAGTTATCTTCTGAAGTACTGATGATTGCCAGCTCTGGTAGTACTTGATTTAACAGGTCATCAGAGGTTGCATCTGCTGCACCGTGATGAGCAATTTTAATAACATCGGCGTTGAGGTTTGCCCGGTTCTTTAAAAATAACTTCTCTGCAGAACCAGCCAGATCACCCATATGAAGCAGTCTGAAATCATGATATGAAATCATCAGAACAAGTGAGGACGCATTAAGGTCCTGCTCGTCCTGATCAGTATCTCCTGGGCTAAGAACTTCAAATTTGATATCTCCGCAGGTTATGCTGTCTCCCCTTGAAATAACCTTATAAGGCTGTTTTTGTCTTATTTTTTGATAATCGCTGAAATAGTCCCTATTGGTGTTGGTCCTGCCATTGTCGTACAATTGTTTAATGGCGAACCGGGAGTGCAAATCAAACAGTCCTCCAAAATGGTCGAGGTGAGGATGGGTAATAACAGCAATGTCGAGTTCTGAAATCTCAAGATCCTGCAATTTTTCAGTGATTCGGTGGCCATGAATCAAGGGGCCTGCATCTATCAGTGCGGTACAGATTCCGGGCTGGTTCAGGATCATCGCATCTCCCTGGCCGACATCAAGAAAATAAATTTCAAGACTGTCTGTGTCGGGCCCTGCCTGAACGGCCGGGGTCATTGCTGATGTAAATATCATTGCTAGTAATAGGGGGATAATATTTGTCATTTATCTTCTTTGAATACCGATATGTATGATAGCTCAATGATGATAATCGGGTGAGCCGCTTGCAAAATGCCCTTTTCGCTCAACCTCTATGTTATGCTTAAATTTTTATCCT
>NODE-288-length-18362-cov-4.8712_pt1 | contig 18362 bp, 12 predicted proteins | sample MGYA00139097_ERZ477577 | MGnify/ENA metagenome assembly ERZ477577
TTTATTTGGCCCTGGAAAACGATCTGGAAATTATTCCCGTGCTGAATAAAGTGGATTTGCCAAGCGCCAGTCCGGAAGAAGTAACAGACGATATTGTTGATCTTTTAGGTTGTGCTCCGGAAGAAGTTATTCCTGCCAGTGCCAAAACGGGTATAGGAATTGGAGAAATCCTAAGTGCCATCATAGAGCGTATTCCTCCTCCACAAGGAGTGCTGGATGAGCCTTTACAGGCCTTGGTGTTTGATTCTGTTTATAATCCTTTTAGAGGCGTTGAAACCTATTTTAGAGTGATCAACGGAGAAATTACAAAAGGCCAAAAAATTAAGTTTGTCGCTACAGGGAAAAGTTATTTTGCCGATGAGGTAGGGACCTTAAAGCTTAGTCAGGTTCCTAAGCAAAGCATAAAAGCAGGTGATGTTGGTTATCTTATTACAGGAATTAAAGATGCTAGAGAAGTTAAAGTGGGGGATACTATTACGGATGCTGTAAACCCTACTGTAAATGCTATTGCCGGTTTTGAGGATGTAAAACCCATGGTCTTTGCGGGTATTTATCCGGTGGATACGGAGGATTTTGAAGAATTGCGCTCTTCTATGGAAAAGCTACAGCTTAATGATGCTTCTTTAGTCTTTACCCCGGAAAGCAGTGCTGCCCTTGGTTTTGGCTTTCGATGTGGTTTCCTGGGGATGCTTCATATGGAAATTATTCAGGAGCGACTGGAGCGGGAGTTTGATATGACCGTTATTACTACCGTGCCCAACGTTAGTTACCACGCTTTTACCACTAAAAATCCGGATAAACCTGTTATTGTTAATAATCCCAGTGACTTACCCGATCCTTCTACTTTAGAAAGAGTGGAAGAGCCCTATATAAAAGCAACCATCATAACCAAATCAGATTTTGTTGGCAATGTGATGTCGCTTTGTATTGATAAAAGAGGACAGATTACCAATCAGACTTATTTAACTACCGAGCGGGTAGAATTAAACTTTGATATGCCCTTGGCGGAAATTGTGTTCGACTTCTATGATCGACTAAAAACGGTTTCCAAAGGCTATGCTTCTTTTGACTATTCTCCGATAGGCATGCGGGTTTCCAAGTTAGTACGGGTTGATATTTTACTAAATGCCCAACCGGTAGATGCCTTGTCGGCCTTGATACATTTTGATAATGCACAATATATTGGTAAAAGAATGTGCGAGAAATTAAAAGAACTCATCCCGCGTCAGCAATTTGATATTCCTATTCAGGCAGCTATTGGTGCAAAAGTCATCTCAAGAGAAACCATAAAGGCCCTGCGTAAAGATGTAACGGCCAAGTGTTATGGGGGTGATATCTCCAGAAAAAGAAAACTTCTGGAAAAACAAAAGAAGGGTAAGAAAAGAATGCGGCAGGTAGGAAACGTGGAAATACCTCAGCAAGCTTTTATGGCTGTTCTTAAGCTAAATGATTAGAAAATAGGGCTAGTTCTCATAGTTACTTCGTTCTTATTTCATTTTAGAACCCCACTAGTTTACAAGTGCTTGCGATGAAGGTTTTTCTTACATTTTATGCGATAGTCTTACAATATTAAACCAATTTATCTGTTATTTAGCTTGTAGGAAAAATTTGAACATATGACCACTTATATTGCTGAATTTAAGGCTATACATTCTATTATTCAAATAATGCAACACTCGGTGTTTACCTGGCAACAGGAAGGGGGAGATATAGATCCCGACTTGCTTTCAGGAAAAATAAAGAGGGAGTCTTCTTTGCATTTTTACAAACTTTTGGCCGGAGCGAGTTATCCTATTTCACTGGAAGATATTTCTATTGAAATAAGCAAAACCTCTTCTTTTCTTGGCTAATTCTTCCGAAATAATTCCATGCTTATAGTACTATAAATTCTAAGGAGATAAAATTTTATTTCAAATAATTCTTGTTAAATTCACATGAAATTATTTAGATAAAAATGCGGCAGAATTTATTCTTATCCCTTCTATTTTTGCTTTTTGGCTCCTCCATCTATGGTCAAACCTCCACTTTAACAACGGAGCAGTGGAGCACGCTGGAAATTACCTTAATTGCTCAAAAATCATACGCCAATCCTTATAAAGATGTTGCCGTCTCGGCAGAGTTTAGTAATGAAAAAGGTGATACTATAAAAAGGCCTGCCTTTTGGGATGGTGAAAATATTTGGAAAATACGATTTACCTCCCCTGATAATAATAGTACCTGGAAATGGTTTTCTACTTCATCTGATGTAAGTGACAAAGGATTACACGGGATAAGGGGCGCTGTAAAGGCCTCTGTTTCTACTACTGAAAACGGACTTCTTAGCCAGGGTCTTCTTACTATGAGTAAAGATAAAAGAAGTATCATCCATCATAATGGGAAGCCTTTTCTATTGGTAGCAGATACGCCCTGGGCAATGCCTTTTCGTGCTACTCTTAAACAGGTTAAAGCCTATAGTGCCGACAGACACGAAAAAGGATTTAACGCTGCACTTTTAATGACCCTACAACCGGATATAAATGCCAAAGGGCCTGATAAAAGAAACACAGATCAGGGTTTTAAAAGAGCCTTCAAAGACTTGTCGGACGGACATATAAATGAATTAAACCCTTCCTATTTTCAATATTTGGATGAAATTGTTTCGGACTTAATTTCTAATGAAATTGTACCGGTATATCAACCTGTTTTTCATGGCTTTGGTTGGAAAGGACTACAAGTTTTAGGAACTAATATTGAGCCGGAAGAGTATGTGCGCTACTGTACCTATCTGCTGGCAAGATATGGTAGCAAGCCGGCCATATGGCTTTTAAGTGGAGATCATGATGGGAATGATCCCGGCGTAAAAGAAAGTGGAGAAATGATGGAGGCCTGGGATGACTATAAGCAACCAACTGGTTTACATTACAACCCCTGTGATGATTATGTTGCCGAATGGGCCAAGAACGATCCTTCTAAACACTGCATGCATTACAACAAGACACATCAAAAAGAAGTCTGGTTAGATTTTCAATGGACACAAACGGGACATGACGGGGATCACAATTACAAGAAAGTGGAAATCATGTATAATAACTTGCCCATAAAAGCCGTAGCAAATGGGGAGTCTACCTATGAGGGCATGAATGATGGAAAGAATGGCCTCGGATGGTGGCAGGGAGAAGAAGCATGGATGCAATTTATGCATGGAAGTATTATGGGAGTGGTTTACGGAGCAGCCAGTCTATGGCAATGGAAAATAACCGCAGAAGAAGAAGGGTGGACCTCCTGGGCGGTGCAAAACATGTCCTGGTCAGAGGCTATGGAAATGTCGGGGGCTACCTATGTTGGCCTTTTTGGAAAAATACTTTCTCCTTATAATACGGAGGGCCTAGAAAGAAGGTGGGATCTCGCTTTAAACAAACCGCTTTTAGCAAAAGAAGGCGCTCTGTATATATCTTTTTTAAAAGAGGGTGGTAATATCACCATAAAAAACCTTCCTAAAAACATGAACTACAAATGGATTAATCCAAAAAACGGGAAAGTGAAAGAAGAAGGGGAAACCGTTTCAACAGCCTTAAAATCTCCCGCCAATGGGCCGTGGGTTCTTATTGTAAGCAAGTAATTTCATTTGATAGCTATCCCTCGACCGGCAAAAGATCCGCATCGAACATTTTTCCGAGATAAACTAATTTATAGCCATCACTAATGTTTTGGTAGTTATCATTAAATGATGATATTATTGATATTTTACCATTCGGTGACTTAATAAAAATGGGGACTATTTCTTCATCTTTATTCGTAATCTCAATGAGTTGTTGATAATGCTCCTCTCCCTTAAGTTCAATTTCATGAATAGCGGGATATCGTCTGGTAGCTTCCATTAGTTTAATAAAATCATCTGTTTGAGAGAAAAGACCGTCTTCCGGATTGTTCTCAGGGTCATTCATTTCATCTGAACTAACTAACCTAAAGGCCCCGTTTTCTCCAAATTCATCGCCATGCTTCTGTAACACATATTTATTTATATCCGTACTTCCGGTTAGAGCCAAAAGATAGCCCATATCGTTTAATTCAATATTATTGGTAAGAGAATCTGAATAAATATTCGCCAGCATGGCTTCAATTCCTAGTTTTTGTGCGTGTTTTATGTTGGCCTCATTGTTGTCAATAAGTACTACATGTCGGTTGTTGTTTTTTAGATAGTTGGCTATTAAACGGGATACTTTTGAGGCTCCAATAATTAAAATTCCCTCAGAATGTTTTAAAAAGACGCCTACCAATTTGGCAAAAAAACGTGCTGTGGTGGCGTTTAATAAGACCGTTCCCAAAACAACCATAAATACAAGGGGGGTAATGTACTCGGCACCGGGTTCTCCTTTCTGTAAGAGTTTTGTTCCAAACAAGGAAGCGATACCGGCTGCCACAATCCCACGAGGCCCTACCCATGCAATAAAGAGCTTTTCGTTAAACTTAAGACTAGATCCGCGGGTGCTTAGAAAAACGCCCAAAGGCCTGATAATAAAAACAATCACCAAAAATAATGCAACGGTTCTCCAGTTGTAGATAAGCTCCACATCTGCTATGTCTATGTTGGCTGCTAATAAAATAAAGAGAATAGAAATCAGGAGAACACTCAAAGATTCCTTGAAATAGAGCAACTCCTTAAGATTAGGGAGGTTCATATTGCCCAGGACCATCCCCATAACTACTACCGCTAATAGACCAGACTCATGAGCTAAAATATCTGATTCTACAAAGACCAAAAGCACTACCGATAGAGAAACTACATTCATTAAATAATGTGGGATGTAATTTTTCTTAATCACAAAAGCCAGGGCATGAGCAAAGGCAAATCCAAAGGTAGATCCAAACAACAGAATTTTTCCAAAGTCAATTAGAGCTGTTTTTGTGTACTCCTGCCCTTCTCCAACACTTATAAACTCAAAGACCAATACGGCTACCAATGCCCCAATGGGATCTATTAGAATTCCCTCCCATTTTAAAACCGCAGAAACTTCCTTTTTTAAAGGAATATTCCTAAGAATAGGCGTAATAACTGTTGGGCCGGTAACGATAATTAAGGCTGCAAACAGAAAAGAAATTTGCCAGCTTAAGTTAAATATAAAGTGTGCAGCCAATCCTCCAAGAAAAAAAGTAACAATGGTCCCCACCGTTATGAGCTTGGTAATTACAGGAGCAACATTCTTAATCTCCGAGCGCTTAAGGGTCAGACCTCCTTCAAAAAGAATAATACTGATGGCAAGGGACAGAAAATAGTATAATCCATCTCCCGGAAACAAGCCTTTGGTGCCATTCCAAACAGGCTCAATTAATTTAGATCCATCCTCTGTATATAAAGTAGCAATGGGCCCAACAAGTAAACCAATTAAGATTAATGGCAAAATAGCAGGCAATTTAAGTCGCCAGGCAACCCATTGTGCAATAATCCCCAGTATGATAATTCCAGCTAATTCTAGCATTAAAAATGGTTTGTATTAAATGTATTATAAAGATAATTGATGCGCAATAAATTTGCACTAATCTTTCATGGTAAGTCTTAAAACAGAACAGGCTGATTTTTCAGCATATTTGTCCTTTCCTGTGCCAAAAAGGACTCTTATCCAATTATCCTTTTGAGGGGTTCCCAGGATCAATAAGTCATAGCTTGCCGAAGCTATAGAAATGGCTGAAATAGCATCGTCATTTCTTATTATTTCTACTTCGCTTTTGGTTTGTACTTTCTTCAATAGATTTAAAGAGTGCTTTTCCATATTATTTACTTGCTCCTCTTCTAAATTTTCAGGAACAACATGCAGCAAGGTTAGCGTTGCCTTATAGAAATTACATACCCTATCTGCCACTGCAATAAAATTCTTGTCCTTACGGCCCGGTCGCAAAGCCAAAAGCACCCTGCCTATATTACGTACCCCATTGTCTTTAAAAAGGGCAAAATCAGAGTCTATATGGGTTAAAAGCCATCCGATCGGATTGCTTATTAGTATCCCGGAATGAGATCGACTGTTCCAGCCCATTACCAGCCAGTCACAGTTAGTCTGGTTGCTCAAAGCATGAATGGTATCGGCAACTTCATGGGTAACCGCAGCCTCAAAATCGATATTAATATTCTGAGATTTCGCTAATCGCGATAGTCGACGTTCCAGGGAAATTGTTTTGGGATTCTCCTCTACAAAAACGTCCAGAAAAGTCTGATTAGGAACTTCCGTTATATTTACCGCCTGTAATATGTCCGTCTTATTAATAGCAGCGGCTATCTCTACTAACATCTCAGGAGAGTTTTCATTCCCTAACAACGGAACCACAACCCCAGCATTTGAAACTAATTGTCCGTCTAAATTATTGACGGTGGATTCAGGCATTTTGTTGACGCCGTTCCCTTTTGGGTTTTTCCTCTGGTACATCAAATACAGGGCGGGCCTGTGTCCATACTTTCTCAACACCCCTATTCTGGTAACCTTCTTACCAAAGAATCTGTAAATAATCAGTCCCACAATAAAAATACTTATGACAGCAATGAAAGGTCCTAATCCGAGAAATATTAATAAAATAACACCGCTTACTATCCCGAATAATTGCACAAAAGGATAGAAAGGTGAGCGATAAGGCGGTTTGTACCATTGCGCTGAGGTCTCCCTCAGGACAATTACACAAGAATTAACCAAAATAAACATAGTTACCATAAAGGCACTGGCCAATTTTGCAATCTTCTCTACATCAAGAAATAAAATGACAAGAGCCATTACGAAACAGGTGAGTATTATGGTTACTACCGGCGTTAAATACTTGCTGTGGATTTTGCCCATAAATTTGGGCAGTAATTCATCAATGGCCATAGCAAAGGGAAATCGAGAAGCCGCTAAAACCCCGGAATTTGCCATAGATATTAGGGTAATAATCCCTACCAAAGCTGCCGCATATCCAACATAGGTGCCTCCTAAAATATCGGCAATGGTGTAAATAGGACGAATATCTTTTTGAAGCACATCCAAGGGAATATTCCCGACTAATACAAAGGCAACGCTCACATAAATAGCGGACATAATCACCAGAGATAATAGCATAGCCCTGGGCAGGTTAACACTGGGGTTTTTTATTTCCCCCGCTATAGCCGCTACCTTGGTAACCCCTGCATAAGAAATATAAACAAAGGCCACTGTGGAAACCAATCCTAAGTTTCCCTCAAGTAGAAATGGAGTTAAGAGCTCCGGTGAAACTTTTGGCAAGCCAAAAATTAAGATAGATCCTAAAGTGACTAAGCTAATAGTGACAATTACAATTTGCACCTTCCCAACTTTCTTAACGCCTAAAATATTCAACATCAAAATGATCGCCAGAAATATCAAGGCTATATAATTCGTATAAGCCGGGTCTATTTTTACCAAAACAGACAAATAGGCTCCAAATCCAACCAAGGCAAAAGCACTCTTTAACAGAAGTGATAGCCAAAGGCCTATCCCTGAAATAGTTCCGAGCAAGGGTCCAAAGGCTCTTTCTATATAGACATAAGTGCCCCCGGATGATGGCATGGCTGTAGCTAATTCAGATTTAGATAAAGCCGCAGGTAAAATACAAACAGCAGCCAATAAATAGGCCAACCAAAGTGAGGAACCAGTTTTAGCAGCTGCCAAGCCAGGAAGAACAAAAATACCGCTCCCTAACATCCCGCCAATACTGATGGCTATAACTGAGGTTAGAGATAAACTACGTTCTAGTTTTTTCAAGCTTGGTTGATTAAGGGCTAAAAATAGGCTTTTTAAAATACTTCCAAAAATGATAATATATTCTTAATGAATTAGGCAATTCGCAAGGTTTTAGTAATTTGCGCTTCTTTTATTCAGACTACATGACCTTATTCCCTATTGAGACCGGAAATTTCAAACTAGATGGGGGTGCCATGTTCGGAGTGGTCCCAAAATCTCTTTGGAACAGAACCAATCCGGCGGATGCCAACAATATGATCGATATAGCTGCCAGAAGTCTGCTGATAGAAGATGGCAACCGACTCATTCTTATTGATACCGGGATGGGCAATAAACAATCTGATAAGTTTTTTAGCTATTATTATCGCTGGGGAAATTTTACCTTAGAAGATTCTTTAAAAAAGGTTGGATTCAGCAAAGATGATATTACCGATGTTTTTATGACCCATCTTCATTTTGACCATTGTGGAGGAAGCGTAGAATGGAATGACAATAGAACCGTCCTTAGTCCGGCCTTTAAAAATGCCCGCTATTGGACAAATAAGGAACATTGGGAATGGGCCGTTTATCCTAATGCAAGAGAAAAAGCTTCTTTTTTAAAGGAGAATTTATTGCCAATGGAAGAAAGTGGACAATTACATTTTATTGATAGAAAAGAAAGCTCCTACGCCTATTCTGAGGAATTAGGGTTTGATATTTTATTTGTGGATGGACATACAGAGAAACAGATGATTCCGCATATTTCATACAAAGGAAAAACACTAGTCTTTATGGCAGATTTATTACCCACGGCAGGTCATATTCCTTTACCTTATGTTATGGGTTTTGATGTAAGACCCTTAGAAACCCTTAAAGAAAAATCAACCTTTTTAAATTCGGCAACCGCTGGTGAGTTCTTGCTGTTTTTAGAGCATGATGCTCATAATGAAATTTGCACTTTACAGGAAACCGAAAAAGGAATTAGACTAAATAACACCTTTACTTTTAATGAAGTATTTAATTAATAAACTGTTTTTAATATTAGTAATTGTAACGGCGCTTAGCTGTAAGACGGACGCCTTAAAAAGTGCCGACTTTACAAAAGAAAATCTCTTTACTTCGGGCATCGAAGGGCCGGCCGTAAATATCCAAGGAGATCTTTTTGCTGTTAATTATGGGGAGGAAGGCACTATAGGCAAGGTAGACGCCAATGGGAATTGTGAACTTTATATTACGCTCCCTGAAGGCAGTATTGGAAATGGCATACGTTTTGATCTTCAGGGGAATATGTTTATTGCAGATTACAATAGCCATAAGATCTATAGGGTTAAAGAGGGTACTAAAACTCTGGAAGTTTGGGCTCAAAATGATCAAATGAATCAACCTAATGATCTTGTCGTAAAAGACAACGGCTTCATTTATTTAAGCGATCCTAATTGGTCTCAGGATAGTGGAAATCTATGGATGGTTACGCCTAAAAGAGAGATAGTCTTGTTAGAAGAAAATATGGGAACAACTAATGGCATTGAGATAAGCCCTGATAATAAGTATTTGTATGTCAATGAATCCGTGCAAAGAATCGTTTGGAAATATGAATTTGCCGAAGATGGTACACTAAAAAATAAAACCGAATTTATACGTTTTGATGACCATGGCTTAGACGGTATGCGCTGCGATAATAAAGGTAATTTATATATAACAAGACACGGTAAAGGCACAGTAGTTATTGTATCTCCCAATGCCGAAATATTAAATGAAATTACGCTTAGCGGCAAAAAGCCTTCCAACATCGCCTTTGGTGGCGAGAATGGAGAAAATTGCTTTGTTACGATGGCAGACCGAGGCTGCTTTGAAACTTTTAAATCCCTATCTCCCGGAAATTATTATTCTAAAACACATTAATCCTTTTGCTTTATGATTTTTAAAAATTTAAAATCAATTTTTTATAGTGGCCTTATCGCAATTATACTTACTGGTTGTGGCGCTACAAATATTGTTTCTACTCCCATAGAAAATATTGATTCCGTTTCCCCTAAAATCACGGAGCTTACCAAAGAAGAGCAGAAGACTTGGGGGCATGATGATTTAATGCAGGATACTGTGCCGGGAATTAGTCTGGACAGAGCTTATTCTGAAATTATTGGCTCTAAAAAAGGGAAAAAAGTTATCGTAGCTGTTATAGATTCTGGGATGGACCTGCTCCACGAAGATTTGGATGATGTCATTTGGGTGAACAAGGATGAGATTGCTAATAATGGAAAGGACGATGATAATAATGGTTATGTTGATGATATTCATGGCTATAACTTTCTGGGAGAATCTTATAATGAACAATTGGAATACGTTCGTATGCAAAGATTAAATATTGGCGGTGAAGCGGTTTTGGCCAAGGCTAAAGTAAAAAGAGATAAAGCATATATAGAAGCCTCGGAAAATAAAGAGCAGTATGAGCAAATCCTTGAATTGGTCTCGCAAGCGGATATAAACATAAAGGAACATTTAGGGAAAGAAGCGTATACTAAAGAAGAGGTTATGGCCATTGCTTCCACGGACCCTACTATAATGCGGTCTGTTTCTGTACTCGGTCAAATGTTCAATATCGCGGAGACTATCCCAGAGGTGATAAAAGAACTCAATGAAGGTTTGGATCATTTTTCAGATCAAATTAATTATCATTTAAATGTAGATTTTAATGGAAGAGAAATCGTGGGAGACAACGCCTATGACTTCAATGATAGAGACTATGGCAATGGAAATCCCCAAAATAGAGTAGAAACTGAAAGCCACGGAACACATGTAGCCGGCATTATTGGTGCAGAAAGAAATAATAATATAGGCATTAATGGGGTAGCCAATAATGTAGAAATAATGAGTGTCAGAGCGGTTCCAAATGGAGATGAATACGATAAAGACATTGCTCTGGCAATAAGATATGCCGTGGATAATGGCGCCAAGGTAATCAATGCTAGTTTTGGCAAAGGTTTTTCTCCCAATTCAGAATGGGTTTATGAAGCCCTTCAATACGCTGCTGAAAAAGATGTCCTTTTTGTTCATGGAGCCGGTAATGATGGCTTGGATTTAGATGATCCGGAAAATCCTAGTTTTCCTAATGATCAGAAAAGTTTAAACGCCGGGGAATTTATAGACAGCTTTGTTAGTGTTGGAGCTCTCACTATGGATTATGGGTCAGAAATGGTTGCCTCTTACTCTAACTATGGCAAAATAAATGTAGATATATATGCTCCCGGTAGTGATATCTATTCAACAATGCCTGGTAATGAATACTCTTTTCAAAGTGGGACCTCAATGGCCTCTCCTGTAGTTGCAGGAGTTGCTGCCCTTATTAGATCATATTATCCAAAACTAAGTGCTTCAGATGTAAAAGAAGTCTTACTTCAATCTGGTTTGTCTTCAAAAACTATTGTTATTCTAGATGACGACACTTCTAAAGCCAAAAGTTTTAGCGAAATTTCTACATCCGGCAAAATGGTGAACGCCTATAATGCGCTAATCTTAGCTGACAAAAAATCCAAAAATCTATAAATGTTACATCATATGAATATTTTTCTAAAACCCCTTCTCAAAGGAATTTGCTTTCTTGGTCTTTTGCCGTTTATATATGGCCAATCTAACCATAGCTATTGGCAACAACATGTTGACTATAAAATGGAGGTCGACTTTAACGTAGAAAACTTTCAATATGAAGGAACACAAGAATTAACTTATACCAATAACTCACCTGATGAAATAAACAAGGTTTACTTTCATATGTATTTTAACGCCTTTCAGCCTGGGAGTGAAATGGATATACGTCTTCAAAACATCGCAGATCCTGATCGTAGGATGTTTGTAGATGGCCAAAGTAGAATTGCTAATCTAAAACCGGAAGAGATTGGTTACCTCAGGGCAAGTTCTTTAAAACAAGAAGGGATAGAATTAGATTTTTCATTGGAAGGAACAGTTCTGGTTGCAAAACTTGTTAAGCCGATACCCTCAGGGGGAGAAACCACTTTTGAAATGAAATTTAATGGCCAAGTTCCTCTTCAAATAAGACGCTCCGGAAGGGACAGTGCTGAAGGAGTGGCCTTGTCTATGGTGCAATGGTATCCAAAATTAGCTGAATATGATTTTGAAGGATGGCATGCAGACCCTTATATTGGAAGAGAATTTCATGGGGTTTGGGGCGACTTTGATGTAAAACTTACCTTAGATAAGACCTATATTGTTGGAGCCAGTGGTTATTTACAAAACCCTGATGAAATTGGTCATGGATATGAAACTTCCGGGAAAGCTCCTAAAAAAGTCAGAGGTAAAACACTGACCTGGCATTTTAAAGCTCCCAATGTTCACGATTTTATGTGGGCAGCTGATCCGGAATACATACATGATACCTTGGAAATGACGGATGGACCTACCTTACATTTCTTTTATAAAAACAAACCGGAATTACTAGAAAACTGGAAAAATCTACAGCCTAAGACGGCTGATGCCATGAATTTCTTTAATAAGAATGTAGGGCCTTATCCTTATGAACAATACTCCGTAATTCAAGGAGGAGATGGGGGTATGGAATATGCCATGGGCACCTTAATTACAGGGGATCGCAAATTTCCTAGCTTAGTGGGTGTTATGGTCCATGAATTGGCTCACTCCTGGTTTCAGCATGTTCTGGCTACCAACGAGCTTAAACATAGCTGGATGGATGAAGGTTTTACTTCCTTTATTTCTAGCTTGTGTATGAATGAGGTAATGCAACAAAATAAAGATAACCCTTTTGAAAATTCATATGCTAGTTATTATGGGTTGGTGCTTTCAGGAAACGAGCAGCCCCAGGGTACTCATGCAGATCGGTATGCCCTTAATTCTGCTTATGGCATCGCCGCCTACAGCAAGGGTTCTATCTTTCTTTCACAACTAGGATATGTCATTGGACAGGAAAAACTTATGGAAAGCCTAAGAAAGTACTATGCTGATTTTAAGTTTAAACATCCGACTCCTAATGATATTATACGTACGGCAGAAAAGGTGTCTGATATGGAATTGGATTGGTACCTTATGGACTGGACGCAGACAACTAACACCATAGATTATAGCATAAAAAGTATAGTTGCCGAAGGCGATAAAACCAAAATTACTCTGGAAAGAATTGGACTAATGCCGATGCCTATGGATATTCTTATTGTTTATGAGGATGATGCACGAGAGACTTTCTACGCCCCTTTAAGGATGATGCACGGTGAAAAAACGAATCCATATAACAGTCTTGAAAGAACAGTACTAGAAGACTGGCCATGGGCGTATCCTACCTATGAGTTTCTTATAGATAAACCTTTAAATACTGTAAAGGCGGTAGTTTTAGATCCCTCACAATTAATGGCTGATATAGATTTTACTAATAATGTTTGGCAAAAAGCAGTCGAATAAACAAAGGTTGTTTTAGTCTAAATACACTATTTAAACCAAAAGGTATTTTTGTACATGTCTTTTTTAGCTACTTTTTCCCTATTACTTAGAATTAGGTGAGTGCTATCAACAACTTTATTTCTATAGCCCAGTAGGTGAAAGAAAGGTTTGCTAAAAAAACGGGCTATTTTTAAATTCACTTTCAGTTGTTCTTTGGAAGGTTTAGACCAAGAAACACCGGGTAGGTAAGTTAGCAATGTGTCCATCCTTATGTTTCTTAAAAACGCAGAAAAACGCAGAATCCAAGAGGGGATCTCTTTTATTAGAAAGAACCCTTCTTCTCCTTGATCTTGATAAAGCGGCATAAATATTATAGTGTCCTTTTCCGCTTTGATCTCCTCCTTGTTTTGAACCGCCAGAGGTGTTCCTTTCTTAAGAGTGTCAAAACTTTTAAACCCCGGATACATAGAAAATTGATCTATCCCACTGATGGCTTGCCTATAAATAACCTCATAAAATGAATTGTTCCCTTTGGCTAATTCATTTAACAAATCCCTGTGGCTTTTAGCCTCCATTTGGTTGTCTTCAAGAAAGCCACTGTAAATCATGGTGAGCCAGGTAAAGGCTATAGAACAAAGCGCTGCTTCATGTGTGGCGTGTTGTCCCGATTCAAAACCTAGGGAAACATAGCCTAGTTCATTGATATAGCTAAGTAATGGACCGTCTAAATATTCTTCAATGCCCAATATGACCGGGACCGGGAAGAGACGAGAGAAATTTCGGTTTATTAAGGCGTCGTTGATGGTAATAAAAGGAAGTGTTGGGCTTGAGGTAGTGTGGTAATCCACAAAATAGTATGGCGGAGAGGAGGTGTTTAAAATTTTGGAAATCACTTTGTGAATCTCTATCAGCTCTAGTTCCTCTGCCGAACACTCCTGTTGGCTCTTATTAAAAATAGGTTCAATCTGAGATTTAAGCCAAATACGATTTAGATCTGCCTCCAAAAAGCGTTTCTTTTTTAAAAGAGCCGGAATATTACCTCTTATGCCATAGGCCGAGCCTTTACAAGACAATCCAAGGCGGCTTATCTCTTGAAAAACTTTTTCTAAGGCTATTACACCTGAGGGTTCATTACCGTGTATCCCTCCAAAAAAGATAAGTGTCGGTCCATCTGTTTCTCCGGTTACTTCGCCAATAAGTCTTGTTGTTTTGATTTCTTTTTTTTGGGATATCGTCGCCTTGTTCATCTTGAACTAAAAATCATTGGATGTAATTATCCCGATTAATTTCTTTCCCTTTACAACGGGCAATGAATTGATTTTATGCGATTGCATCAATTCCTTTGCATCCTTCAATGATGTTTCCGGGCCTGTCGTTATTAAGTCTGTTTTCATGAGAGAGCTGATACTTTTCTTAAGTTGTTTCTCATCCTTAAGATCATTTTCTACATCCGTCCAGGTTAGTATCCCACAGAGGTCCAGGTTTACATCAAGTATTGGTGCATGATGAATATTTTTCCACAACATCATTTTTAGGACCAATTCTGCGCTATCATTTTCCATCGCGGTAATGGTCTTGGTATTCATTCGATCCTTTACTTTTAGCGAATCATACGAAATAACATACTCATCTCCGCGAGGAAGTTGCCAGGCATCTACCGTATAATGTTTCCCCTGTCTCTCATACATGGTGGCAACCAGGATTTTCAAGGCATCAGCAACTCTGTATGACTTTTTTAATTTTCGAAAGGCCTTGGTCGTCCATCTTGAACCGTTTTGAGATTGGATTCTGTTCTCTATTATAGAAAGATAGTGCTCTGCGTCCTTTGGGGTAACACCCATGCTGTAAAGCCCTCTATATGCCATTGGCAGAAGTTCTTTCATCAATAAATCATGGCTGTTTATTAGCTTTTCATCCCAATGAAACTGCGCCGCCATTCCATACCGGGCCGCATTAAAAAAGTTGCCTTTTGCATCCTTAAATTCCATTTTAGTATGAATGTCCTCAAACTTCTTTGGTTTCCCTACCATTACTCCAACCCATAACATCATATTGGCAATCTCGTCATCGGTGGTGGGTCCTGAAGGAAGATATCTGTTTTCTATTCTTAAATGGGGGACACCATCATTTACACCATAACATAGGCGATTCCATTTATATATAGTGCCATTGTGAAGTCTTAAAGCATCAAGATTTGGTGTCTTTCCGTCTTTAAGCAACGTGATGCTGTCCTCTTCAAAATCCGTTGTTAGTAGGCTTCTAAAGCGGATTACGGCATCTTTATAAAAATCAGCTGCCGATCCCTTGACCCAATCATTACCAAAACTCACCCTGGACTCTTTTTCATTGAGTATAAAGGTACTTGCTCTGGTATCAACGCTTTGTGTAAATAAGGCAATTCTTGTCTCCTCCCATAACTCCTGCCCCATTAATAAAGGTGAGTTTGCGCAGATAGAAAGAATTGGTCCGGCAATTGCCTGGGCCCAATTATAGGTGTCGGCAAATTTATCAGGATCTATCTGTAGATGTGACTGAAAACTGGTATTACAACCTTCATAAAGAATTGAATTATGATGAAGGTTAACCTCATCTACCCCTTTGATATGTAATTCAAAATCATCGCTCCTAATATCATTAATAGCTTCGTTTAATACTTTATATCGTTCTAAAGGAGTCATGAATTCTAACTCCAGATTTGGAGTGTCGATGGTGGGTAAAATACCTGTAAGAACAACTTTAGAGTCATATTTGGCTGCTCCTTCTTTTGCTATGTCCAAGAAGTAATTAAGCTTTTTATGTAGTTCGGAGAAGCAATTCCCATTTAACTCAAAGGGGTCCAGGTTAATTTCGAGATTATAAAGAGTTAATTCCGAAGTAAAATGTGGATCATTTATGTCTTTTAATATCTCCTGCGCCTTGGCAGACGGGTTCCATTGTGAATCTGTTAAACAAAACTCCTGCTCTGCTCCTATATGAATTGGCCCTTTATTGAACCTACCGTCTTCAAGCATTTTCTCAAGAGCCTCTATGTCTAAAAGCAATTGTTCTATATACTTGGTTTTGTCCTCGTTTTTAGTAAGCTTTTTAACATTGAGTCTTCCCATAATACTTGGTCTTTAATGGTCTTTTTTGGAAATATAATCGAATGCAAGATAAAATCCTAGAAAGGGATTAAATATGATATAAGTCATAAAGCATATACAGGGATTAATTCCTTAATTTTGTTGACTATGCCTTTGAATTTTAGCAAAGAAGAGAAGCTTAAAAGTAAAATTGTTATTAGTACTCTCTTTCAGGAGGGGAAGTCTATTAAGCGCTATCCTCTAAAATTACTTTATCTCAAAATGGACCCTCCTTTGAAGTCCAGGATACAGTGCGGGGTAACCGTATCCAAAAGAAGCTTTAAAAGTGCTGTGGATAGAAATAGAATTAAAAGACTCATTCGTGAGGCTTATCGACTTAACAAAGGCGAAATTTTTAACAACATTGAGGGAAGCTACGCGTTTCTATTTTTATATATTGGAAAAGAAATTCCCAGTTTTGAAGAAATAGATAAACCTATAAAGGCTATTTTTAAAAATCTGAAAACCCAAGCAAATAATGAAGAGTAGTTTATTAAAGAAAATTTTTATTCCTGTTTTGGCCATAAGCTTATTGGTCATAGGGAGTAGTTTTAAAAGCGATTATTTTGAGATCTCTAAACAAATAGAAATTTTTACCACCTTGTTTAAGGAGTTGAACATGAATTATGTTGATGAAACCAATCCTGCTGAACTTATGGATACGGCCATCAAAAACATGTTGGACGATTTAGATCCTTACACGAAATTCCTGAACGAACAAGATGTTGAAGCTTATAAAATTAATAATGCCGGCGAATATTCCGGCATTGGCTCTTTGGTTCGTTCTTATGATGATAAGTTGCTTATTGTAGAGCCTTATAAGGATTATCCTGCAGATAAGGCGGGCTTAAAAGCTGGGGACGAAATCATCAAAATAGGAGGTATTGAGGTTTCTGATTTTAAAGACAACGCAAGTGAATTACTAAAAGGAGCCAATAATTCTAAGGTGGAGGTTAGTTATAAAAGGCAAGGTAAGACCTATACCACCACCGTAGAAAGAGAAGGAATTGAAATTGATGCGGTTCCTTACTACAAAATGCTCAATGAGGATACGGGTTATATTGTTTTGTCTCGTTTTAACTCAAAAGCCTCGGGACAAACTAAGTCGGCCTTAATTGATTTAAAAGGAAAAGGAGCCACAAAAATCATCCTGGATCTTAGAGGAAACCCCGGAGGGCTGTTGTCAGAAGCAATCAACGTCACAAATCTATTTGTTCCTAAAAATGAACTCATAGTCACAACAAAGTCAAAAGTCAAAAAGTTCAATAACGAATACCGTACTAAAAATAAGGCTGTTGATGAAAATATACCACTTGTTATTTTGGTCAATGGAAGTAGTGCTTCCGCCAGTGAAATAGTTTCAGGGAGTCTTCAGGACCTGGACAGGGCTGTAGTAGTTGGAGCCAGGAGTTTTGGCAAGGGGCTTGTTCAAAGACCTCTTAAATTAACCTATGGGACACAATTGAAGGTTACCATTTCTCGATATTATACACCTTCCGGAAGGTGTATACAATCCCTGGACTATTGGAACAGAGATGAATTTGGGAACGCAGTTAAAAATTCTACCTTTAAAGAATATACGACCAGAAATGGAAGGAAAGTAGAAGATGGTGGTGGCGTAATGCCGGATATTGTTATTGAAACTCAAAAAACTACCGATCTTACAAAAGCTTTAAAAAGCGATCATCTCATCTTTGATTTTGCTACAAAATACTATTACACAAATGAGGTGGCAAATACTGAAAATTTTGTTTTTGAAAAGTCCGACTATGATGCCTTTAAAAAATTTGTCTCCGAAAGCGACTTCGCTTTTGAAACAGCTACTGAAAAAGCCCTAAAGGATGCTATTTCAGGCAAAGACAAAGCCCTAAATAGTCCAGAAATAATGAATAGCTATAACAGTCTTCTCGTGGAACTTAATAAAGAAAAGATAAAGGCGCTGGATACTTATCAGAAAGAAATTCAGACAAATCTAGAAGATGAAATTATTAAAAGATATTTCTATAGAGAGGGGCTTTATGACTATTATCTAAAAAACGATGAGGCCATATTAACTTCTTCCGCTCTAATGAACGACGCTAGTAAATACGAGTCCATATTAAACTAAATTTTCAATTTTAAATTCCTTTTCACAGGCACATCTACTTTTTTTTATTTCCATTTT
>NODE-289-length-18344-cov-4.59292_pt1 | contig 18344 bp, 18 predicted proteins | sample MGYA00139097_ERZ477577 | MGnify/ENA metagenome assembly ERZ477577
TAGGTAATGACCTCTGTCCAATTTTCACCGGCATCTATAGTTTTGAAAAATCCAAAATTTGTTGAGACCCAAAGGATATCAGAATTTTCGGGGTGGATATATATTTCATTGGAAATTCCACTAACTTCAGAAAAATCCAAACCCGTCTTATTCCAGGTGCTTCCGCCATCAATAGACTTTAAAACGCCTACACTATAGGTGTCTCTGGCGTCATCATCTCCGGTTGCGATATAAATAATATTTGAGTTTTTAGGGTCAATGGCAATACCTGAGACCCCTATTTGAGGTAACTGATCAGTTAAAGGGGTCCAATTGACGCCGGCATCCCTTGATTTCCATAAACCTCCGGATGGCGCGCCAACATAAAAGATGTTGGGATTATTCGGGTCAATGATAAAAGTATTGATTCTTCCCTGACCCTGTTTTTGAGCAGTTGAAAAAGGGCCTTTTGAAACCCAGTTGCTAACACTGCTTTTTGCCATATTCTGCTTTTGTTCCCATGCTTTCCACATGATGCTTGGTGTAGCAATGGCTCCATTTTCCATGACGTAATGTTGCCAATGATTTTCCCATCGCTTAAAAGGTTTGAAACCAATACCTTTTTTTGTTGTGGTCTTTGCCTTTCCAATAATCATTGAAGGAATCGGAAAGATCGTTAAACGGCGTTTTGGAAGGCGCGGCTTTTAATTGTTGGGAGCTTACCCATGGGGCACTCTCATTATACTGGCCATAAGAACTTACAAAAGCAAAAAATAGAAAAGCAGGTAATAATTTTTTCATTCGAGGGGGTTTATAGCAAATTTTATACTTCAAATATACAAAAATAAAGGACTTTTAAAGGGATGAAAAAAAGATTTAAAGGAGCAGAAAAATGTTTGTCTAAGCATGAATGCAACTTTTCAGGAGGAAATTGAACACTGATAAAGTTAAAGCGATAAGTTATTCTATAGGAGCAGGAGATGGAGGACTATTCGGGTCAGGAATACTGTCTTCCTCCGTCGCTTTCTCATTGGCTACTTCCTCAACAAAAGAACTGATCTCCTCGTTGAGCTTTTCCATGCTATTGATCGTGTTAATTTTCAAATTCAGCGCGGAAAAAGCCTGAATAACATTGTTGTTTTCCTGTAAAACAGAGGCTTCGGTAATCGTAGGAATGGTTGCCATATCGGCCAAACGCATAGTTTCACTATACAATACATTAAGCCTCATTTTAATAGAGGGAATCTTTAAGCTTTCAATCCTAATGGAGTCTTTTAGTTGTCTTGCCATTTCAGATAATTCGGTGCTGTTCAGAAGCGCATCACTCATGGTGATTTCCTGATATTGTCCGACAAATTCATCGAATTTCTGGTATTCAGGCCAGGACGCAACCAATTCTTTGGATTTTGAATTGAGAGGGACGATGGATTTATCCGTTTTAATCGTGCTCCCCGCTTCAAATTGGGAGGAGTATTCCTCCATTTCTTCTTTCTGCTTGTTTTTGCAGGAAAGAAATACCAATATAATTATGAAAAAGCTTACGACAATTTTTGGCATCAGACTTCAATTGAAGTCTCAAAAATAAGGAATAATACTTAAGAAGCAGAATTCAAATAGCAATAGTTTATTTCTTGTTTAAACCATATATTTGTTTGGCAATTTAAACTGGGATTATGAATTCAAAAATTCTGATAATAGGCTCAAGCGGTCAAATAGGAACTGAATTAGTGCTCAACCTGAGGCAACTATACGGAAATAAAAATGTGATTGCTTCTGATATTAGAAAAGGCAATTATGAGGTGATGGAATCTGGTCCCTTTGAGTTTCTGGATGTTACCAATAAAGAAGAAATTCAAAATATAATTGAAAAACACCAGGTGACCGAGGTATACCTTATGGTGGCCATACTTTCAGTGATTGCCGAGCAAAACCCGAAAATGGCCTGGGACCTCAATATGAGCTCCTTGTTTAATATTTTGGACCTTGCCAGAGACGGACAAATAAAAAAAGTATTTTGGCCCAGTTCAATTGCTGTATTTGGCCCCGATACACCAAAGCATAATACCCCACAGGATACCATCATTAAGCCCTCCACAGTTTATGGAATTAGTAAATTGGCAGGAGAAACATGGTGCGCCTATTATTCCAAAAAATATGGAGTAGACGTGAGAAGTTTGCGTTATCCGGGGCTGATTAGTTATAAAACCACGCCTGGTGGCGGAACCACGGATTATGCCGTTGAAATATTTTATGAAGCGATCAGAAGAAAATCATATACGAGTTTTTTAAAGGAAGATACAGTCTTGCCTATGATGTATATGGATGATGCCATTGAAGCAACCATATCCTTAATGCAAAAAGAAAAGAGCCCGGCTTATGTGTCTTATAATCTGGGGGCCTTTAGTTTTTCTCCGTCTCAACTCGCTGAAGCGATTAAAAAGCGAATTCCTGAATTTACCATAGCCTATAAACCGGATTCCAGGCAGGAAATTGCGAATACCTGGCCCGAAAGTATAGATGACTCTGAGGCTCGAAAAGACTGGGGATGGCAGCCAAAAATTGACCTTGAGGAAATGGTTGATTTAATGTTACTGGGGTTACACTATACTATTTAGTTAGTTTTTACTTTTGTATCGTCTAAAAGACGATAAATACAGAAAATAATGGAAAAAATAATTCTTAATAGCTTAAAGAGCGCACAAAGTTATAGTGAGTATAAAGAAATGATTTTAAAACTCATAAAAGAGGGTAAATCAACTGGCGAAAACCAAAGCGATAGTCTTTACAATTACACTAAGTTGAATAATCAAAGGATGAAGCGTTTGGATAAGCAAACAAAACTTTCTGAAGATGCTTTGACCAAGGCCCATAGAATTCAAAAGGATTTCACCTGGCTGGTGCTGACCGAAAGCTGGTGTGGTGATGCGGCTCAAACTTTACCAGTCATAAATAAATTTGCAGAGGCAAATAAAAAAATTGATTTAAAGGTTGTTTTAAGAGACCAAAACGAAGATCTAATGAATCAGTTTCTTACCAATGGAAGCAAATCGATTCCTAAACTTATCGTTTTGGACAACTCATCAAAAAAAGTGGTAGGTTCCTGGGGGCCTCGTTCTGAAATGGCTTCGAAAATGGTATCCGATTACAAAGCAAGACACGGGAAAATTGATGACCAGTTTAAGCTAGATCTTCAAAATTGGTACAATGAAGATAAAGGGTCCAATATTGAAAAGGAATTGGTCGACTTAATAAAGGCTTTAATATAAGGTATATGCTCAAAAGTATAGAATCGCTTTCTGATGATTCCCGGGTATTCATTTATCCTGGAAGCAGAAAGTTTTATCCTCAGGAACTTCCTGTGATTAGGGAAAAACTAGAGGAGTTCTGCCAGTCTTTAGAAGGCGTAGAATTGGCATTCGAGATAAAATATGATCGATTTTTAGTGTTTGTGGTTGCTGATAGAACCCCGCTTGATCTCGATCAACAAAATATATTGGTAGATTTTGTTCAAGGCCTTGAAAATGAGTTTTCCATTGTTTTGCTGGATAAAGTAAACGTTTGTTTCAAACAAGGTGAATACGTGCAGCTCAAGGAGGTCAAGGATTTCAAAAAACTTATAAAAAATAAAGGGGTTTCCAAGAATACAATTGTTTTTGACTTATTGATCAATACGAAAGATGAATATGAACAGTTTTTTGAGGTTCCGGCTCAGGATAGCTGGGTGTCACATTTCTTTTAAATGAGAATCATTATGCAGACTTTGCACAAAGGCTTCCGGTGAAACAGCATTAGTCAGGTCAAAGTCGCCACTTTTGGTCCTTCTTAATTCGGATAAATATGCCCCGGATTTAAGCACCTTTCCAAAATCATTTGCGATGGACCGGATATAGGTACCCTTACTGCATAGAATTCGAAAATGTACTACAGGCATGTCAACATGAGTGATATCGAAAGAAAAGACCTCTATTTCTCTGGCTGTAATCTCCGTATTTTCACCTTTTCTGGCCAATTCATATAAGCGGACTCCGTCTTTTTTGATCGCAGAATACAGAGGAGGAGTTTGCTGTATTTTACCAATAAAGGTTTTTGATGCTTCCTCAATATTTAGGGAATTGATATGATCAGTAGGGAAGGTCTGGTTTATTTCTGTTTCCAGATCATAGGAGGGAGTTGTGGCGCCCAGCGTTATGGTACCCGTATATTCTTTTGATTCTGCCTGGAAGGAATTTATTTTCTTGGTGAATTTCCCTGTACAGATCACCAGAAGTCCGGTGGCCAAAGGGTCCAGCGTTCCCGCATGGCCTACCTTTATTTTTTTAATGTTGAATTTCCTTCTGATCGCCCAGCGCAACTTATTTACGACTTGAAAGGAAGTCCAGTTTAATGGCTTATCAACAATGATAACCTGTCCGTCTTTAAAATCCTCTGCTTTCATTACATGTTAAAATAGGCATAGACAATAGCAGCAGTACCAACCACGAAGCAATAAATTGAAAAGTAATATAACTTACTGCTCTTCACCAAAGTAATCATCCAGTTACAAGCTAAAAGACCGGCTATAAACGCGGCCATAAAACCAACAATCATCACTCCGAATTTTTCATCTGTCAGGCTGATTTCACCTCCCATAAAATCCTTTATTACTTTTCCAAATATTAAGGGAACTACCATGAGAAATGAGAACCTTGCGGCTTTGGTTCTGTCAACACCTAATAGAACTGAGGTCGAAATGGTAGCCCCTGACCGGGAAATACCGGGAAGCATGGCGATGGCTTGTGAAACACCAATGATAAATGCATTCTTATAGGTCACTCCATGATCCGTATGTTTTGCCTTATCTGCTAAAAACAACAAAAGCCCTGTAATTAAAAGCATAAACCCGACCAATAATATGTTTCCGTTGAAAAAAGCTTCCAGTTCCTTTTCAAATAAGAGACCTATTATGGTGGCAGGAATCATGGATATAATGATCTTTAATGAAAAAATGAGCTCTTCATTCATTTTAAACTGAAATAACCCGCTAAATATCTGGACCAATTCCTTTCTGAAAATCACGATAGTACTTAAGGCTGTGGCAAAATGCAATACAACAGTAAAGGTCAGACTTTCCTTTGGAAGAGAATTGTCTCCAAAGAATGCTTTCGCCAGTTCCAAATGACCACTTGATGACACAGGCAGGAATTCCGTAAGTCCCTGAATAATACCGAGGATAATAGCTTCTAAATAATTCATGGAAATATTTTCAGGGAAAAAATTCTATTTTTTGTTTTTGTCCGGATTCGCCATTATGGCGTATACCTCAATCGCCAGCCCGATAAGCACAACTGTTGGCGCAAGTCTGATTCTGCGAAAATTATACATTTCCTCATTGAACACGTTAGGATCGTCACTGCCTCCTCCCATCATGAGAACAAAGCCAATTAAAATGACAACAACTCCGAGAATCATGATCATATAATTTCTTTTTCCAAAAAGAAATTCACCTTGTGTATTTTTTTGTTCTTTTTTTTCATGAGATGTTTAATAATATAATTCGTCTGTTCTAAGATTTAAAAACCTTTGTGTCGCCAGAAACGTACTCGCCCAGGTAAGGATGATACCCAGAAGGAATATGATACCAAACAATCCTGTCATTTCAATGCGGTCTTCAATTATGCCAAATTCAGGAAAAACCTGATCAATATAATACAGTACGGCCGCTAATTCAATAATCGCCAGCAAGGCACCAATCATACCTAATTTGACACTGTTCCAAACAAAAGGTTTTCTAATAAATCGTTTTGTGGCACCAACCATTTGCATGGTTTTGATGGTGAAGCGTTTTGAATATACAGAAAGCCTGATAGAACTGTTGATCAATACAACCACAATCAGGGTAGCCAAGCCGGAGAAAATCAGAATAAAAAAGCTAATTCTTCTGACATTTTTCGTGAGCAGGTTGATCAGTGGTTTGTCATAGGAAACACTGGAAACATATTGATTGTCTTTATATTTATTTTCAATCTCCTCCATTTTTTCCGGTGAAACATAATCGGCTTTTACATATATGTCAATCGAATTCTCGAGTGGATTGTAACCCAGAAAGTCCATAAAATCCTCGCCGTTCTCTTTTTTATAGATTTCTGCCGCTTCTTCTTTGGAAATAAATTTTGTGCTTTTTGTAAATTTCTGATCATCAATGGATACTTGAAGATTTAAAATTTTGTCTTTAGCAATGCCATTTTTGAGATACAAACTAATGGCCGCACTTTCTTTAAAGTAATTAGAAACTTTTTTGGTATTAAGAACCAACAAACCGAGAATTCCGAGTAAAAAAAGCACTAATGAAATACTGATAATTACCGAAATATAAGAGGATCGCAATCTTCTTTTCTGGTATTTTTCAAAGGATTTACTCATAAAACAGCTATGGTATTTTTGCGACTTGCAAGGTAATTATTTATTGATAAAGGGCAAATAAAAATTAAAACCGAAATTTCGATGTTTTTCCACATTTGCGTTAAGGTTAATAATGCTATTTTTGTACCATGGAAACAAACAGACAGAAAAAAATAGCAGGAGTGATTCAAAAGGATTTGGTTGATATCCTACAGAGCGCTGCAAGAGATGGAATGAAAGGCGTGGTAATTTCAGTGAGTAAGGTAAATGTGACCTCTGATCTAGGGCAAGCCAAAGCCTATTTGAGTATATTTCCATCTGATAAGAAGGATGAGATCCTCGAAGGGATAATTTCAAATACCGTGATGATCAGACATGCGTTGGCCATTCGCACAAAGAATCAGTTACGAAGAATGCCTGAACTTAGCTTTTATATTGATGACTCTCTGGATTATATAGAGAACATAGATAAGGCACTTAAGGGCCAGGACGATCCAATTAAAAACCCGGAAAATTTTAGTAAAAATTAGTTAGATTGAATTTTCCTCTTTACATAGCCCGACGTTATTTGTTGTCAAAAAGCAGCAATAATGCGATTAACATCATTACAATAATTGCCACTTTAGGCGTTATCGTGAGTACAATTGCCTTGTTTATTGTTTTGTCGGTTTTTTCGGGCCTTCGTGATTTTAGCCTTAGTTTTATTAAGACGGCGGATCCCGATTTAAAAATAGCTTCGGTAAAAGGAAAATCCTTTCTGTTTACTGATGAATTGGAAAAAGCTCTGGTGAAGGATAAAATCGCCGCCTATACTAAAGTCATTGAAGAAAGGGTGTTTTTGAGTTATGGGGAAAAATCTCATGTGGCCAGCATTAAAGGTGTGGATACTAATTATTTACATGTGAATAGGATGGACACCGCTGTATACTTTGGGAACTGGGTCAATTATGATGCAAAATATACCGTTGTGGTGGGTAGTGGAATTTCTACAATTTTATCCATTGGAACCTATGACTTCCTGGAGAGTTTAAAGATTTATGTACCCAAACCCGGCAAGGGTTATATCAACAATCCAAAAACTGCTTTTAATCAGGTTGGGGCACAAACCATTGGGGTTACCAGGCTTACCGATGAAATAGATAAGAAATTCGTCTATTCAAATATAGAACTGGCTCAGGATCTGTTAAACTTTAAACCGAACCAGATAACAGCCATAGAGTTGAAAGTGAATGAAGGAGCAAATGCCGGTGATGTTCAAAAGGAACTACAGGAGCGTTTAGGAGACGGTTTTGCTGTAAAAACGAGGCAGCAGCTGAATTCTGTGTTTTATAAAATGTTAAATACCGAAAATCTGGTTTCCTACCTGGTATTCACCCTGATTTTAATTATCGCCCTGTTTAATGTGATCGGAGCCATCGTCATGATGATTATTGATAAAAGAGAGAATTTGAAAACCCTATTTCATTTGGGAACAGGGGTGAAGGATATCAGAAAAATCTTCGTGTTTCAAGGTTTTTTGCTCAATTTATTCGGGCTGTTTGTGGGTTTATTGGTTGCGATCCCTTTTGTCTTGTTGCAGAAAAAATATGGTTTCATCATGATAACAAATTCTCTGGCCTATCCGGTTGAATTCAGATTGATGAACGTGATGGTTGTCATCATCACCATAATTGTGCTGGGGTTTCTCTCGGCCAAAATTGCCAGTGCCAGAATCAGCAAAAAACTCATAGAGTAAAAACGTATCCTGCGTGGTTTACAATAGTTTTATACCAGTATTTAGTTTTTGACTTGCCATAACCTTTCTCTGTATTTCTTATCGTTTTTACCTATGGTATACAATATTGTTATTTCACCTGTTCCTCCAACATTTCCGATACTGGAGATCGGGAAATCATAGGATAATCCCAGTTTAAAATTTTTGATTTGCAATCCTATCAAAGGGTTAATAGAAAGGAAAATGTCAGCATCTGCTTCTATTTTCACCACTTGTGAAGAAGCCAAGACGCCAACATAGAAATCAGACAGTTGAATTTCTGCTCCCAGGTCTAATCGGTTATAGACATCTTGATCCATATAGTTGAACGTGAGGAAGAGAAAGGATTCTGTGGGCAAAAACGAAGTTTTATCATTTGAATTCAAAACGAATTGGTATCCACCGTGTATGGAAAACAGAAGGGGTAAAGGCAGGGTTTCATCATCCAAAAATGAAATATTGGGTTTGTTTAGATGTTTAAGACTGATGCCAAGCCATGCATATTTCATGTAGAACACGCCACCAACAGAAATATCCAAAAAATTGACCCTGTCGTTTTCAGCGTATGGATCCACGCTCACGGGATAGATATTGCCGTTAAAAACATTGATTTGATCCCCTAAAACAAGGTTTTGAAAATTGTACGATTTTGTTCCATATCCAAAACTAATGCCTGGAAAGAAGGTTAATTTCTCCGATAATTTAAGATGATAGGCATAGGATAAGTTAATCTGTGTAAAATTATAATTGCTTAAGGCTTCTTTCTGATTGGTAAGGGATAGACCCACGCCGCTATTGATTGATTCAAACCAGTTGTCAAGAGAAACAAAACTTGTCGATAGCTTATAATTGTTGCCATTCCATTGATTTCTATATCCGACACCTATTCTTGGCGCACCCACTGATCCTGCAAAGGAAGGATTGATCAGTATCGGGGCAGCATAAAATTGTGTAAAAACCGGGTCCTGAGCAAACATAAGTTGCATGGAAAATAAGGAGAGTAAAAAAAGGACAACAGTTTTCATAATTATTAGGCTACCTGATCAAGGTAAACATGTCTTCTAAAGCGATTTGTTCATTTGTATTTGAAAGGGCGGTTATTTTATATAAATAATTGCCATTTTCGGCTTGTTTCCCCTTCACGAGGCCATTCCAGCCCGTTAAATCCATATTTTCTTCAGCATATATTAAATTTCCCCAGGTATTATAAATTTCCATGCGTACCCATTGCATGCCATGATATACCGGTTTAAAGTAATCGTTGATTCCATCTTGATTTGGCGTAAATCCACTGGGAGCTACCATAAAATTTTCCTCAAGTCTTTCCGTAATATTGATAGTCACAGTGGCTATTGCCGAGTTTAACTTTCCATTGTTTGCCATATAGGTAAAGGTGTCTACTCCTGAAAAGCCGGAGCCAGGAAGATAGGTAAAGGCCCCATCAGGAAATAGAGTCAGGTTGCCATGACTAGCGGAACTGTTTAAAACAGCAGTTAAAACGCTTCCGCCGGGATCCGAATCGTTTTGAAGAACCCCATTCGCTTCATTAACTTGCAAGGTGTTATCCACAAATGTGTCATAAACATCATTAACGGCTATCGGAGGTAGAATTACATTTGTACAATCTTCACTAAAATAGGCCCAGGAATCCTTTTGCGTCCAGTTGTTTTGTGCATAATCAGCATCGTCTACCATGATACAATGAAGACCCGGATTGTTTCTACTGTCAAAACCCAAGATCAATTGGTTGTTTCCATTTCTTAGGTTAAAAGAACTTAGCACATTATTGTGACATTCAATGTTTTTTAAAGCTGTCTGTTGACTTAGATCTAATTCCTGAAGTTTGTTGTCATTGCATTCCAAACTTATCAAATCAGTATTCAATGAAATATCGAGTAATTCAAGTTGATTGCTCCAGCACTCGAGTTCTATTAGGGATGGATTATTGCTGATATCAATACTTGTAAGCAGGTTTCGGTCACAATAATAAGTTTCCAGTTTAGGATTGTTTTGGGTGTCTAAACTGACCAATAAGTTATCACTGCATCTGAAATTTGTGATATCCGGATTGTTGCTAAGGTCAATTGTCCCAAGATCGTTTCCGATGCATTCAAGATCTGTTAAATTGATTGCACCGCTGATGTTTAAACTTGTTAAAGCATTGGCATTACAGTGTAACAGGGTAAGATTAGTATTTTGACTGACATCTAATTGGCTTAGGTCATTGTTCTCACACTTTAATAATTCAAGGGCGGTGGCGCCACTTACCTGTAAAAATGTGATTTTGTTTAAAAAGCATATTAATTGCGTTAGGTTTTTGTTTTGATTGACATTAAGGCTGCTGAGGAGATTGTTGCTGCAATCTAAAAAAGTCAAACTTGAAAAATCACGTATGCCGGTTAGATCGCTAATGTCTTTGGAATTTATGTTGAGACTTGTAACTCCTGAAATATCAGCGGTTAACACCTCCTGATTCACAACTCCATCAGAATCAATATTCAAGTCGATGAGTGCCTGTTCAAAATTAGGGTCCGGTATACTGGTAATCTGCCCATAGGCATCGGCAAAAATTGATAAAGTGAAGAAAAGCACAATAAGGAAGTACTTTTTTAGCATTGTTTTCTTTTAAGGAATTAAGGTAGAAAGATAAAAATAACTATTAAAAAATACCTGGAATTGTTTTAAGTTTTAATGCGAATCGGAAAACTTGCTGCTCACTTCTTCAAAAACTTCAAAAACACCTTCCTTCGTATCTGAAGTAACCATTTTAAGACGATAGGCTTTAAAGTCCGGAATCCCTTTAAAGTAGTTAGTATAATGCCTTCGGGTTTCGAATAAACCGGCGTGTTCACCATTCCATTCTATGGCCATCTGCAAATGCCTTTTAGCAGTTGCTACCCTTTCCAGGATTCCGGGAGAAGGCAGATGCTCTCCTGTCTTGAAATAGTGTTTTACATCAGCAAAGAACCATGGATTCCCTATGCTGGCTCTCCCGATCATGGCGCCATCCAGGCCGTATTTATCTCGCATTAACAAGGCTTTTTCCGGCGAATTCACATCTCCGTTTCCAAAAACGGGAATCGTCATCCTCGGATTGTTCTTAACATTGGCAATGGGCTCCCAGACAGCTTCCCCTTTGTACATTTGGGCTCTTGTCCTGCCGTGAATGGCTATAGCCTGTATACCCACATCCTGCAGTCTTTCAGCTACTTCCTCAATAAAAATGGAATCATCATCCCATCCAAGTCTGGTTTTGACCGTAATAGGGAGTTTAGTATGTTTGACCATGGCTTCGCTCAATTTGACCATGAGGGGAATATCCTTGAGAATCCCTGCGCCGGCTCCTTTACTGACTACTTTTTTTACCGGACAACCAAAATTAATGTCAATAAAATCAGGTTTGGATCTTTCAACGATTTCTACGGTTTTCAGCATCGACTCCAGATTGGCCCCAAAAATCTGTATCCCAACGGGCCTTTCTTTATCGTAGATATCCAGTTTTTGGACACTCTTGGCGGCATCCCGTATCAATCCTTCAGAAGAAATGAATTCGGTGTATACCACGTCGGCACCTTGTTCTTTGCACAAGGCACGAAAAGGCGGGTCACTCACATCCTCCATGGGAGCGAGCAACAGGGGAAAATCTCCTAATTCTATATTTCCAATTTTAGCCAAAGCTTATTTTTAAGGCTGCAAAATTACATAATTTTTCAATCATAGTTTTATCCTATATCCAAAGCCTTTTTGCGACTTTTGATTATTATTTTTATGACATTTTTTGAAAAATGCCTTGTCTTTTTCTAAAAAGCTTATTTTTGGCATCAAAACTTATCAGAATTATGAAATTTAAATTTTTAGTACTTATTATTTTTGTTGGCATTTTAGGGTGTAAATCATCTCACAATAAGAAAGCGTATGATGGAAAATCGGGTGCAACGGAAATGGTTAATATGATACATTATCCTCAGGAGAAACACTTGAAAAACATAAAGCAGCTTACCTTTGGCGGTGATAATGCGGAGGCATACTGGAGTTTTGACAATTCGAAATTGGTGTTTCAAGCCAATAACAAAGCCTGGGGCCTGTCTTGTGATCAGATTTATGTGATGGATGCGCATAAACCACTTGACAGTATGGAAATCCCTCAACTTGTGAGTAACGGGACCGGAAGAACTACGTGTAGTTATTTCTTACCTGATAATGAGACCATCGTTTATTCATCAACACATTTGGCCAGTAAAGATTGTCCTCCTGTTCCGAAAAAGGAAGATTACGGCAACAAGTATATTTGGCCCGTTTATGAGGGTTATGATATCTTCCTGGCAGACACTAAAGGAAATCAGTTGAAACAATTGACTTTTGAGAATGGCTATGATGCCGAGCCAACCGTTTCACCTAAAGGGGATAAGATCGTATTTACATCCACAAGAACAGGTGATTTGGAGCTGTTTACCATGAATTTGGACGGCAGCGATGTGAAGCAGGTAACAAATGAATTGGGTTACGATGGAGGAGCTTTCTTCTCGCCTGATGGTGAGAAATTAATCTTTCGTTCGTCACGTCCAAAAACGGAAACTGAGATCAAGGAATACAAGGATTTATTAGCCGAAGGACTGGTTCAACCTACGAATATGGAGTTATACATCTGTAACATTGACGGAACTGAATTGAGAAAAATCACTGATTTAGGAAGCGCAAACTGGGCTCCGTTTTTTCATCCTTCAGGTAAAAAAGTTATATTTTCCAGTAACCACGTTTCCAAAAGAAGTTTCAATTTGTTTATGATTAATGTGGATGGAACTGGTTTGGAACAAATAACCTATGATAAGGTTTTTGATGCGTTTCCAATGTTTTCCCCTGATGGGAAAAAGATCGTTTTCTCTTCCAACAGAAATAACTATGGAACCCATGATACGAATCTGTTTGTAGCTGATTGGGTGGATTAAAAAAAGTTAAGCATGAGCAAAACATATAACTGGGCCATACTAGGCTGTGGTAAAATTGCCAGAAAGTTCGCGGCCGATTTGAGCCTATTACCTAATGCAAATCTCTATGCTGCGGCTTCAAGAAATCTTGATAATGCAAGGCAATTTGCAGCAGAAATGGACTTTGAGAAAGCTTATGGTTCATATGAGGAGATGGTTAAAGATCCTGATGTGGATGTGGTGTATATCGCCACTCCCCACGCCATGCACTTAGCTCACAGCACCTTGTGTCTTGAAAATGGCAAGGCTGTTTTATGTGAAAAAGCCTTTGCGATGAATTCGAAAGAGGTGCAACAAATGGTTGATACTTCCCGAAGGAACAAGACCTTTTTAATGGAGGCCTTTTGGACCATTTTTCAGGCGAAATTTTTAAAGGTTCTCGAGCTTTCCAAAGACACTGAATTGGGCCAACTGAAATTTGTAAAGTCAGACTTCATGTTCAATGCTGATTTTAATCCTGACAATAGATTGTACAATATTGATTTAGGGGCAGGTTCTCTATTGGATATCGGTATATATCCTATCTTCAGATCCCTGGCGCTTTTGGGAAAACCGAATTCTATGAAAACCATGGCTAATATCAGATCAACCGGTGTGGAGGATAGTATTTGCATGCTTTTTTCATATGATAAAGGAGCCATGGCAGTTCTTACTTCAAGTTTTGAGAGTTCCTGTAAAAATGAGACAGAACTGTGTTTTGAAAATGGCTTTATAAAGTTTGAAAGAGAGCCAAAGTTCCCAATTCTAATTGAAAAGAATGGAATACAGGAAGAAATCTTCTGTGATCAGCCTCGGGGTATGGGATATGAATTGGAGGCTGCACATGTAATGGAATGTATGGACCTTGGTTTAATTGAAAGCCCGGTTCTGCCCTTATCTGCAAGTCAGGACCTTATGGAAATCCTTGACGCCGTTCGACAAGAAGCAGGGATAGTGTTTCCCAAGCATGACGATATGTAAGAATTACGTTTTGTCAATCAACAATTTACTTATATTTGCGCAACAATTAAGGACAGGTAAGTACGGATGAAGAACATACGAAATTTTTGTATTATTGCTCATATTGATCATGGTAAAAGTACCTTGGCTGACAGGCTTTTGGAATTTACCCATACGATAACTGATAGAGAAAAGCAGGATCAATTGCTCGACAATATGGATTTGGAAAGGGAGCGTGGGATTACCATAAAAAGCCATGCCATCCAAATGGATTTTGAGTATCAAGGCGAAAAGTATGTGCTCAACCTTATTGACACGCCTGGTCATGTGGATTTTTCATATGAAGTTTCAAGGTCTATTGCGGCTTGTGAAGGAGCGCTTTTGATCGTTGATGCAGCGCAAAGTATTCAGGCACAGACTATTTCAAATTTATACCTGGCACTTGAGAATGATTTGGAAATTATACCTATCCTCAATAAGGTGGATTTGCCAAGCGCCAATCCGGATGAAGTTACGGATGACATTGTTGATCTTTTGGGATGCGATCCGGATGAAGTGATCCACGCCAGTGGGAAAACCGGATTTGGGGTTGACAAGATTTTGCAGGCGATAATCGAGAGAGTTCCGGCTCCTAAGGGAGATCCTGATGCACCGCTTCAGGCCCTTATTTTTGATTCTGTTTACAATTCTTACCGAGGTGTTGAAACCTACTTCAGAGTCATTAACGGAACGATTAAAAAAGGGCAGAAGATAAAATTTGTTGCCACCGGAAAAGAGTATTTTGCCGATGAAGTTGGTACTTTAAAATTAAAACAGGCGGAAAAGAAAAGTATTAGTGCGGGTGATGTAGGCTATTTAATTACTGGGATAAAAACGGCCAGCGAAGTAAAGGTTGGTGATACCGTTACCGACGCCGTGAACCCTACCAAAGAAATAGTTGAAGGATTTGAGGATGTAAAGCCCATGGTTTTTGCTGGTATTTACCCTGTTGACACGGATGAATACGAAGAATTGAGATCTTCGATGGAAAAGCTGCAACTCAATGATGCATCATTGGTTTTTATTCCAGAAAGCTCAGCGGCCTTGGGATTTGGATTTAGATGTGGTTTTCTAGGGATGCTACATTTGGAAATCATACAGGAACGTCTGGAAAGAGAGTTTGACATGACTGTGATCACAACGGTTCCAAACGTGTCCTATCACGCCTTTACCAATAAAAATCCTGATGACCTTATTTTGGTTAACAACCCTTCAGAGCTGCCAACACCCTCAACGCTGAACAGGGTAGAAGAACCGTTTATCAAGGCAAGTATTATTACTAAATCTGATTTTGTCGGACCGGTAATGAGCCTTTGTATAGAAAAAAGAGGGGAAATTAAGAATCAAACCTACCTCACAACGGAGAGAGTTGAATTGAGTTTTGATATGCCTCTCTCAGAAATCGTATTTGATTTTTACGATCGTTTAAAAACGGTTTCCAAGGGTTATGCTTCATTTGACTATCACCCAATAGGGTTTAAACCTTCTAAACTGGTGAGGGTGGATATACTTTTAAATGGTCAACCTGTAGATGCTTTATCGGCTTTATTACACGATAGCACAGCCTATGGAATCGGTAAGAAAATGTGCGAGAAATTACGTCAATTGATTCCGAGACAACAATTTGATATCCCTATTCAAGCCGCCATCGGTGCTAAGATCATCGCCAGGGAAACGATTAAAGCCTTGAGAAAAGACGTTACAGCCAAGTGTTACGGGGGTGATATCTCTCGTAAACGTAAACTCCTTGAAAAACAGAAAAAGGGTAAAAAGCGTATGCGCCAGGTGGGTAATGTAGAGATTCCACAAGAGGCTTTTATGGCCGTGCTGAAATTAAATGATTAGGTTTTTTCCAATGACCTAAGGAAATTAAATGATGCGTTGTTTTCGCAGAAATGTATCAAGACTGTCTGCTGCATTGAAGCAGGATGAAACTTTGTCAACATCTTCACAAAATTTATCATTCTTGTGGTCCATGCTGCAATCAATAGTATCAATATGTATCTGATTGAATTTAGAATCTATCAGGCGACATCTTTCAAGCAGATGATCCAGGGTCTCTTCACTTTTGGTTTCGTATCCTCTATGGACCAGATAACCTTTCAAGTAGTTTTCAATAGCAAAAAGAGAATTTTTACAAACCAGGAAGGATACAACGTCTTCTTTAGGTTTATACAATTCATTGTTGGCCAGGTTTAATTGCGTTGCTGCTTTTTCAAAATGTTCTTTGGCTTTTTCGTCCATTAGTGAAAAAATAAAAAAAACCCCGCTGGGCATAGCCTAGCGGGGTTATATTAGACAATATTACAAAGCTTTTAAATAGTTCTAATCGTTCCCATCTGGAATCAACGTCCTCTTGTGCCTGTGTCAATAATTCTTTGGCGAAAGAGGCATTGTCCTTAACAACCCTTGTGAATCTTGCTTCATTGTACATGAAGTCTTCCAAAGGAGCTGATGGAGCTTTAGAATCCAATCTGAACTTCTTACCCTTAGGTTTTGAAGGATCAAATCTGAATAATGGCCAGTATCCTGTTTCAACTGCCTTAGCTTGCTGAGTAGCACCGTCTTTAAGGTCATATCCGTGCTCTCCACAATGTGAATAAGCAACGATCAATGAAGGACCGTCATATTCAGCAGCTTCTTTTATGGCTTTTAAAGTTTGAACGTCTTTGGCACCCATAGCTATCTGAGCTACATAGACGCTACCATAAGATACAGCCTGCATGGCAAGACTCTTTTTAGCAGTTTTCTTACCGGCGATGGAAAATTTCGCGCTGGCCCCTAATGGAGTTGCCTTGGAGGTTTGTCCACCTGTATTAGAATAAACTTCAGTATCCATGACAAGAATGTTAATATTCTCTCCAGAAGCGAGGACATGATCAACACCTCCATAACCGATATCATAAGCCCATCCATCTCCACCAAATATCCATACCGCTTTTTTGCGTAAATATTCAGTTAATTGATTGAGTTTTTTGGCATCCTCATTGTTGTCAAGGATATTCAGCGTTTCTTTTAATTTGTCTATATCAGCGAATTTTTTAGCCTTTTCGGTTTCATCTGATTCCGGGTTGAGCAAGATGTCATTTACCAACTCGCTTCCCACCAATAATTCCATGGATTTCAACAGGCCAACAGCGATTTCTTGTTTTTTAGTAAGCGCCAGTTGCATTCCTAATCCAAATTCTGCATTATCTTCGAATAAAGAGTTTGCCCAGGCAGGACCTCTTCCAAACTCATTCGTTTTATAAGGTGTTGTAGGTAAGTTACCACCGTAGATTGACGAACAACCTGTGGCATTGGCAATCATTATGCTATCACCGTATAACTGAGTAATTAATTTGATATATGGAGTCTCACCACAACCTGAACAGGCGCCAGAGAACTCAAACAATGGTTCTAAGAACTGGGCTCCCTTCACATTGGATGTACTTAAAGCCGTTCTGTCATAATCAGGTAAGTCTATAAAGAAGTCCCAATTGTTGCCTTCCACTACATCATGATCTATTTTCTTATGCATGTTGATGGATTTCAAGCCAGGAATTTCTTTACTCTCGGCAGGACAAACTTCAACACAAAGGTCACATCCGGTGCAATCTTCTGGAGATACCTGTAATACATAAGCATCTTCTTTGCCAAACGGTCTTCCTATTGCCGGCACGTGTTTAAGCGTAAGTGGTGATTCAAATAATTCATCTTTGGATACCACTTTGGCTCTGATCGCAGCGTGAGGACAAATCGCTACACATTTATTACACTGGGTGCAAATATCTGCATCATCCCATATTGGAATAAAATGAGCAATACCGCTTTTTTCGTATTGGGTAGTTCCCGTTGGGAACGAGCCATCAACAGGGAAGGCACTTACAGGTAATTCATCACCTCTACCACCCAGAATCATTTCAAGTACTTCAGTAACAAATCCATCAGGAGCGTTGGTCATCGCTGAAACAAATTGTTTACTGCTGCTAACGGTATTGGGATATTCTACAAGTACAAGATTTTCAAGAGATTTGTCAACCGCATTGAAATTCATTTGAACAACTTTTTCTCCTTTGTGAGAATAAGACTTAACAATGGCGTCCTTGATCTTTTGAATCGCCTCATCTTTAGGCAGAATCCCTGAAATAGCGAAGAAACACGTTTGAAGAACAGTATTTGTTCTTTTACCCAGGTTGGCATCTTGTGCAACTTTGGAGGCATCAACAATATAGAATTTCACATCATTTTCTATAAGGTGTTTTTGCATTTCTTCCGGTAATTTATCCCAG